>Ga0272441_10007140_pt1 | contig 18294 bp, 16 predicted proteins | sample SSMProp6N_FD_193582 | JGI IMG/M metagenome (GOLD analysis project Ga0272441, IMG submission 193582) | Marine sediment archaeal communities from Little Sippewissett salt marsh, Falmouth, MA, United States - SSM-Prop-6N | ecosystem: Environmental > Aquatic > Marine > Wetlands > Sediment ... | reverse complement strand
CGGGCTTTCTGTCGCGTTTGAAGAAAAGGTCCGCTTCAGTTATGAACGCGGTCTTGTGATCGGCTTCCCATTGATCGCCGGGACCATTATCTCCTTTCTCCCGGACCAGGTCGTGATGTCCTTTCCCCGAATCATAAGGCCGCTGCTCGGGAATGGTTTTGTCGTGGGTGTCGTTCTTGCTATTGTAATGGAACACGTTGTGTTCAGGGGACACGGAAAAGTCAGCTGAGGCTGATTGCCTGCACTGGGCATTCCCTTACGCATCTTCCGCAGCCCGTACACATGGATTTGTCAATAATCGCAATATCGCCCATTTTTATGGCACCTGCAGGGCAGACAGGAACACACCTGCCGCACCCGGCGCAGAGGTCAGGATTGACCATGGCAGCAGCCGGATTTTTTTCAACTGGCGGTTTCCCTGTATACGCAGGCGTTCCGGGAGTTGCTCCTTCGCGAAAGGGCTGTCCTGTATTGATCCCGGTCCCCACGCATCTGCCGCGGCCCTGACCTGAGCGTCCCATTCCCTGCTGTCTCCTGCCGCGTCCGCGGCCGGTTTTCTTACCAGGCATGTAAATTCTCCTTTTCCCCTGATCCGGGGATGACTTACGGGTTTTGACCATTAAATATATAAATACGTTTATGTGCAATAATATTATTGGCACCCCTGAAAACCATCAGAATCATGGAGGGCCAGCACTGTGTGCGTGCCTGGAATGGACACAAAACTGTTGATACTTCTCAGTATTATTATGCCTGAAAAGTTCTGGAAAAGGCTGGTTGCAATGTCCTTAAAGTAAGGACGACACGGTAACACCGGTTAAAAACGGATTACTAAGCGAACATGGTCCTGAGGGTGATTAGTTCGTCCTCGGTCAGGTTGTCAGCGCTCAGGTAGTCCATCCACTGGGCCTGGGGAGCGGATACGGGTTTCCCAGGCTTCTTTCCGATAGTATAATTTTTTGAAAGGAGCCACTTATAGAAATTCCAGGCAGCACAATCATTGCATATCCTGTTTTTTTCAGTAAAATACTCATCTTCGCTCAGGCCCTGGAGAAGCGACATTCTTTCACAGTTGATATCATTGCAGTAAGTTCCTGATTTATAATCGGTTGCCATGATGGTCCTCCTTGTGTCCCATGGTGCTCCTTCATGAATTATGACTGCCGGCTTTATATTGTCATGGAGTATTATTGCCGGATCAGTAAATATTATAGCATCATCCTGCCACAGTAAAGCGTGATTTCAAGAATTAATTTACAGTATTTTCACATGAATGTGAAATTTTCCAGTAATATTTCATGATTATGTTCTGTAACATTAAGGCTGCGGGTTGCCTTATACGGAGTATGTGTTCTGGACATATTTCCATGATTATTGGAGGTTATAATGGTTCGTACCCTCTTTCAATATATCACAATAATGGCGGTTCTGATTATGGTTCAAACAAATGGTTTTTCAGGGACTCTTGAGAAGGCGACCTTTGCAGGGGGATGTTTCTGGTGCATGGAACATCCCTTTGAAAAAATCAAAGGCGTAAAGGAGGTTGTGTCCGGTTATACCGGGGGCACTGTTGAAAACCCTACGTACGAGGAGGTCTCCTCTGGAACAACCGGGCACCTGGAAGCGGTGCAGATTACATTTGATCCTGAGCTTGTAAAGTATGAGGACCTGCTTGAGGTGTTCTGGAAACAGGTCAATCCCACTGACAGCAGCGGGCAGTTCGTGGACAGGGGGCCCCAGTACAGGCCTGCGATATTTTATCACAGTGAAAAGCAGAAAAAAGCGGCAGAGGCATCCATGAAGAAGCTCGGTGAATCAGGCAGGTTCAGCAGCCCGATTTCAACCGAAATCATCAGGGCAGGGAAGTTTTACCGCGCTGAAGAGTACCACCAGGACTATTACAAAAAGAACCCTGTACGCTACAGGATATACCGCCTCAACTCCGGCAGGGACAGTTACCTGAAAAAGGTGTGGGAAGAATAGGGTCTTCTTTTCTTGACATGCAGGGGTCCCGGGGGTTAGAATGAGTAATCAATGAACATGATTGCTCATCCTGCTGCCTTTCATACACGGGGGCCCTGTGAAAAGAAAGATACTGACAATATCCCTCTCCCTTTTACTCGCTGTGCTTGCGGGAATTACCTCATACCGGGCATTCAAATGGCGCATAATTTCATGGTGGATCGGTCTTCCCGCTTCTGAGTATTCCGTGACCCTGGAGCGTGATGTGAGCATGACCGGGGCTGACGGAACTGTTTTGTCAGCTGATGTTTACAGGCCTGCAGCAGATGCAAGATTCCCAGTGGTCCTGATCAGGACCCCGTACGGAAAGAGAAACCGTGACCAGATGTATCACCTCATTGGCGGTGTGTTTGCCTCTCATGGTTTCGGGTGTGTTGTGCAGGATGTGCGGGGAAGGTACGGCTCAGGCGGATCATTCCATCCCTTCTTTAACGAGGACACGGACGGCGCAGATGCAGTAGAGTGGACAGCCGGCCTTGACTGGTCTTCGGGCGCTGTAGGAATGTTCGGCATGTCCTATTTCGGTGCAACCCAGTGGCTTGCCTCGCCGCGGGCAGGGCCCGCTCTCAGGGCAATCGTGCCCGCTGTCACATCCCAGAGCACCTACCGCCTCTGGGCCGAGCGCGGGGTTTTCAGGCTGAACCTTACCTTTCTGTGGCACTACATGCACGAACTCAGGGAACGCAGGGAATATGATGCAATAGAATGGGAACGGGGGCTTGAGAGCCTGCCCGTTATTGAAGCGGATGACCGGACATACCATGATAACTGGAAATACGACGAGTGGCTTGAACATCCCCTGCCTGACTCATACTGGCGGGGCATCAGCGTTGACCATCTTGTACCGGAGATGTCAGCGCCAGCGCTGCTCGTGGCCGGCTGGTATGATCCCTTTGTTGAGGTCATGCTCGATGATTTCAGGCGCATGAGGGCATCAGGCAGGGGTGACGCCAGGCAGAGCCATATAATTATCGGGCCCTGGGTGCATGGAATGAAATCAAAGTTTGAAGCCATGGACTACGGAAAAATATCGCGCTTTGAGGGGGCCATGGCCCATATACTGAGATGGTACGGCTGCTGGCTAAGGGGGGATGAGAACGGGGTGCGGAATGAGGACCCTGTACGCTATTTTGTCATGGGCGGGAACCTGTGGCGCACAGCAAAGGAGTGGCCCCCGCAGGGAGTGAAACCCGAACGATTCTACCTTCACAGCAGCGGAACCCTGGACAGAAACCGTCCCGGCAGGGAGAAACCCGACACATATGTGTATGACCCGGCAGACCCTGTGCCCTCCATGGGCGGCGAGGCCATATATGACAATCTGAATCCGGGACCGGCTGACCAGCGGAAGATTGAGGCAAGAAAGGACGTCCTGGTCTATACTTCCGCGCCCTTTTCGCGTGATACCGAGATAAGCGGCCCCGTGACCCTGGTGCTGTATGCGTCATCATCCGCACCTGACACTGATTTTATCGCGCGACTTACACAGGTCTACCCTGACGGCAGGTCCCTGTGCCTGACAACGGGCATTGTGCGTGCCCGGTTTCGCGGGTCCCTGAAAAAGCCCTCTTTTCTGGAAAAGGGGAAAGTGTACCGCTTTGACATACGTGTCGGGGACACAAGCGTGCTCGTTAAAAAGGGGCACCGGATCCGCCTGCATGTCACGAGCTCTGACTTCCCGCGCTTTAACCGTAACCTTAATACGCGAGAGGAACCGGCTGCAGGATCAATCATAAAAAAGGCTGAGCAGGAAATTTATCATGACCGTACGTACCAGTCATGCCTGGTCCTGCCGGTCATGCGCAGGAAGGGTGACTGAACTGTAAAAATATTGAAACATTTGAACCGGGGGAACAATGACACGGAAGATCATTATCTACGGAAAGCATGGATGACCATACACTGACCGGGCCAGGACGGCCTATGGAGACAAAGCTGAATTCATTGACGTGCTCGCTGACAAAACCTCGCTCCAGGAGATGTTAAGCCTTTCAGGGGGCGACCGGAAGGTCCCTGTGATAGTGTCAGGGGACCGGGTGCAGGTCGGCTACGGAGGATCCTGAGGCATTTAGGGGCCGCGGTCCGCGGCCATTGAGGCACCTGTTTTCGCAAAAAACATATCTCCTGAGAACCTGACTTTCCTCTTCAGTCTCATCATGAGCACTGCTTTTTAAAATATTCTTGTATTAATTTATATATTACTATTTTGATGTATAAAACACTTAAGGAGGTTTTATATGGGTAATGATAATCTGGCAAATCCCGCGCCTCTCGGCCTCATGGGATTCGGTATGACAACGGTGCTCCTGAACATCCACAACGCGGGCTTCTATCCCCTGGATACAATGATACTGGCAATGGGGTTCTTTTACGGCGGGCTCGCGCAGGTCATCGCGGGAATCATGGAATTCAGGAAGGGCAACACGTTCGGCACGGTCGCCTTTACCTCTTACGGGCTCTTCTGGCAGTCGCTGGTATTTCTCCTGATCATTCCGCAGACGCCGCTATGGGCAACAGCCGCCTCAAACAGCGCAATGATAATGTATTTCATCTGCTGGGGCGCCTTTACCCTGTGCATGTTTATAGGCACACTCAAGGCGAACCGGGGCACGCAGTTCGTTTTCCTCTCTCTTACGATATTATTCTTTCTCCTGGCAATTGGTGACGCAACCGGCAGCGCCTTAATAAAGACAATAACCGGGTGGGAAGGTATTGTATGCGGCCTGAGCGCATGGTACGTGGCTGTTGCAGAGATCCTTAATGAAAAATTTGAGCGTACAGTCCTTCCTCTTGGTGAGGCAGGCGCGTAACCTGTAATTTTGTATTGCGTGATTGAACACATGCGCACAGAAAAAGCAGCGTTAATACGCTGCTTTTTTATTGGAAATGCAAGAAACCTTATCCCGCCAGCAGGTCACTTCCCCATGCAGGCGATGGTTGTGTCCAGCATTCTGTTCGCGTATCCCCACTCATTGTCAAACCAGGCAAGGACCGTTACAAGGCGCGTGCCGCTCACCCTTGTCTGGCTGCCGTCCACTATGGCTGAACGTGTGTCATGGTTGAAGTCGCTGGAGGTAAGGGGGTCATCAGTATATCCGAGTATGCCGGAAAGCCCGCCTTCTGCTGCTTCACGCAGGAGTTTATTTATACTGCACTTGTCAGTGTCCTCATTCATAAGCATGGTGATGTCCATGGCCGATACATTGACAGTTGGCACGCGCAGGGCCTGTGCCTGGAAGAGCCCCTCCAGATGGGGCATTATCCGTCCGATACCCGCGGGCAGTCGGGTCTCAACAGGTATTATGGACTGAAACGCGCTGCGTGTCCTTCTCATGTCACAGACATGATGATATGCGTCAATAACAGGCTGGTCATTCATTGCTGAATGTATTGTGGTGACTGTTCCCTGTGTTATGCCGGTTGCACTGTCCAGCACGTGGAGCACGGGAATGATGCAGTTTGTGGTGCATGAGGCGTTTGATATTATTTGCTCTGAGCCTGTAAGGGTATGATCGTTTATACCGAAAACAATTGTTGCGTCCACATCAGGTTCAGCAGGCTGGGAAAATATTACCTTTGAGGCGCCCTGCTCAAGATGCTTCTCAGCAGTGGCCCTGTCTGAGAATGAGCCTGTGCATTCAAGCACCACGTCTATGTCCAGGTCCTTCCAGGGAAGCCGGGAGATGTCCTCACTTTGGAGGACCCTGATAGAATCTCCGTTTATTACAAGGTCGCTGCCCTCTGTGCTCACCTGGCCCGGGAAGCGGCCATGTGTGGTGTCGTATTTTGTAAGGTGCGCGATAACTGACAGGTCAGCCTTTTCATTCAGGGCTGCTATTTCGATGGAGTCCCTGTAGCCGGATTCATAGAGCGCACGGGTGGCACATCGTCCTATTCGCCCGTATCCGTTCACTGCCACGCGTATTGTCATGCTTCCGGTCCTTGACGTTTAATTTTATCTGAATTCAGCCGGTTGAGGGTCTCTGTGCAGGGTCTTCCTGTCAATTCAAATATACCCTGCCCGGGGACCGTCGCGCCCGGTTGGTCCGATTTTCCAGGGAACATGCACGGCCATTGCACGTGAGCGGTAAGTATTGTTCCAGGATCAGTTCATGACCTCTGAAATACAGGTATCCCTGTATTTTGTTCCAGGGTATACGGAAAGTATCTCTATGGCCACAAAAGTTGTGTCCGCAATCTTTACAGGCTCTCCCCTGTGCGTGCTTGAATTTTCAACACTGTTATTTCGTGTGTGCTTTGGCAACGGGAGGTTCTGGTAGCCATTAATGTCACTTAGAATGTACTCTCTGCTCCCGAGTACAATAATGTCCTGGTATCTAATAATTGTGGCGTACTGGCCAATATCCTTTCCTGCCTTTTTTGCCTGGAGTACATAGACCCGTACCCTTTTCGGCCTGCTGTTTTTTTTATGGAGAGCGGGGCTTGCGCCGAGTCCAGCCCAGATCTTTACATGGCGTGAGGTGTCCACCTTGACAAGGAGTATCTCCCCGATGCCATTGTCCTTTTTGCCCTCGCACCAGGCTGTTCTGGGGTCACTGTCCATTGCGCTGCGCGCGCTGTACATGCATGACCATTTTTCCAGTTTCTCTTGATAATCACTTGCGATTGATTCCCAGTCAGGCAGTTCTTCAAGGTTATCCGGACATTTGGGAGCAGTGCCCGTGGGTGGAAGAAAGGACGTGGACCAGCCGCAAATATACAAGCCCAGGTGCCATCTCCCCATCCATGAGAGCTTTTCGATCTTCCCGGACTTTATCTTTGCAGCGATAGACGGGTCCCCTGTCTTTTTACATTCAGAGGCCGAGTAGATCTGCGAGCCCGCAGGTTCCGCTGTTATTAAAAGGACGCAGGCAAAGAAAAGAAGAAAAGCTGGTGTTTTCATTGTTTTCTCCACAGGATGTATTTTCCTTATGGTACCACTTTTCCATGGCCTGTCAAACATAAACAGGCAGGATGGCAATGCATAAGGCGGGTGATTTTTTAAAAAATTCGGGATTTACTGTCCCTCCTGCCCGGGGAAAACGTAATACAGGTATAAATGGATTTTACATAAAGGAGATAAACCATGAAAAAAACTTTATTGTTTACACTTTCTCTTGTGTTTGCCCTGACACTGATACTCTTTGCAGGCACTGCAAATAAGACGGGCGTAGTACTGGCAGCGGATAACACTGATGAAATCGAAGAGGTTAAGAAAGAAGACCAGCTTAAGCTGAAGGAACGAAAGAGGGTAAGAACCCAGGAAAGGAAAAATATTAATGATACAGGTGAAATGAAGCGCGAAACGGTCCGTAATGAAGAACAGAAAGAGTATGAAGGTGAAAGTGACGCTGAGGCGAAGGAAAAAAGGCGGGACAGGATCCGCGCAAGAAAGGAAAAAAGGGCTGAACTTCGTGAGCAGAGAAAAATGAGAAACGAGACCAGGAAAGAGATGAGAAAGGAGAACATGCGCCGCGGTAATTGATCAGTTCGCGGATGTCCTTATATCGGCAGATGAAGTCTCCGAAAGCTGCAGGGTAAAATAATCCTTGCAGTTTTTCTTTTTTATAATTCTGATGAAAAACAACATGGAAAACCGGATTTAAGAAATGCAAAAAAAAATATTTACAGGCACAACCCTTTTCGCTGCAGCAATTTTTATTCTAACAGTCTGCTGCGGTCCGTCATATGGCAGAGAATTAGATAAATTTAAACTTTCAGCAGGAGTAAAGGGATATGCCTCTTCCGGTATTTCAGAGACCAGCCTTTATTACCGTCCATATGTTGAAACCGGTTACAGCGGTGAGCTGTTTTCCGTAATGCCCTCCCTGTCGCAATTCAGGGACTACCAGGTCACTGACGGCAGCGGGAATTATGAGCTGATTAATTTTTTCGAGGCAGGGTGTGCACTCTCTCTCTATCCGTGGGATTTTCTGGGTATTGACATGGAGTACTTTTACAGCAGCGGGGACATGGAATACCTTTCCAGTGACATGAAAGGCGGTATTGTACTGGATTTCAGGAAGACCGCGTTCACTGTTCAGTACAGCAGGCGAAACTCGCAGTATTCTTTTAATGGAGCGGACATAACTGCTGAAAGGAACGTCCTGTTTTTTGAATTAAATTATTATATGAAAGAAAACAGAAGCATTGACCTGAGTTTTGACCGCAGATCGGACATATATGACAGCCTGGATTATGATTATTCACAGAATACAATCCGCGCAGGAATGTCCTTTGTCTCTGACAGGTCGGTCATTGTCCTTGGGGGAATTTTTGCAGGAATGGATTCAGCTGATTATGCTATTGCGGGCGCTGACATGGGTGTGTCAGTACGGATCAAAGGCCATGTGAAGATTACATTGACCGGACGGATTAGCCACTATGCCGCTCCCCTTTCTGTGAAGTCATCCGGGTCCGGCGGATCGTCCGGCAGTAAAACCAATCCATTTCTTCAGACCTCAAGCGTGGGCGAATCCTATACTGAGAAATCCGCAAGCCTGGGAGCGGCCTGGATCCTTTAGTGTTTAATGACGAGTCCGCTTCAGGTCCTGCCCGGCCCTCCTGATTTCCTTTCCGCTCTCCCTGATCTCCCTGCGGGATTTAAGCAGTTCCCTGCGTTCCCTGAGCGCTTCACGGGAAGAGTCCGTGTCATTTTTCAGGCCGCTGCTGCCGGTTTTAACCGGTTTGTCAGCTGTGCCTGGAACTGGTCTATCTTCTTTATGTAACAGGGCGCCTGCCCTGACACGGGTCCTGGCGATAAGTGAGCGGTACATTCGCAGGTCATCTGAAGTCGCCGGTCTCTCTGAAATGCCCTCTTCTATCCGGTAGAGGTAACCGGCGGATGTCCGGACCTCCTCTCCTGTGCGCGTTGAATTGAGCTTACAGGAGCCCTCGAGAACCAGTACCCGGGTGCTGTTCGGGTGGGCGGTTATTAAGAGCACGGTACCGGCTGAATTTATAATCGCCGCAGGTGTAATATAGCTGTACTCAACAGGGACCGGGTCATGTTTTACGGATGAGATAAGGGTGCCGCTGTACAGGCGGAAACGCAGGTAAACCGAACCTGCGCGACTTTCCCTTGACGCGTGTTCCACCAGGAGGGAGCTCTTCCCGAAAATTTTCACGGAAACGGATGAACCGTGTGCAATTTCACACCATGAAGAGTCCTGTACAGATACATCTGATCCGGCCGGTATCATAGACATGGGTTTCATGGGTATTTTTCCGCAGCTCACCCCTCCGGAGACGGATTTCATGGTCAGAGAAATGGGATCCTGTGCCGGGGTAATCATGTTATAAAAAAACAGGCCTGCTGCAAGGAAAAGAGCCAGTGTTGCAGCAGCTGCAACCGGGCGGGCAGGGAATGGCAGGGTCCACGGGAAAAGCGCTCTGCCGCGGGAATGTGTTTTTTCAGCACTGGAGGACCGGTAAGATGCAATGACGCGTTCCCTTAATTCAGGTGACGGCATTACAGTGTCCCTGTACCGGGGAGAGAGCAGGCCGCGTACAGAGTCAATCCTGTCAGAACATTCCATGCATGAGGAAACGTGTGATTCCAGCGCGCTCCTGTTTCCGCGGCTGCTGAGTCCGGGGTCCGCCATTTCAAGTATCTGTCTTTTTGTAAGGTGCTTTTTCATTCAATACCCTTTAAAGTACTACGGATTTCCGGTCACAGAAGTGACAGAAATATCGCGTTAAATCCCGAAAAACCGGTTTTTTCAAGTTCACCGGACAGGAAATGAAGAATTGCGCGCATTTTCCTCTTTGCGGTGCGCTCCGATATACCAAGGTTCAGTGCGATTTCCGCATATGTCATTTCAAGCTCTGTTCTCATGTAAAATACTGAGCGGGACAGGTGGTCCCGGGTAGACACCAGTTCCCCGATATTTCTGAAAAGCTCGTCACGATCAATATTGCTTTCAACTGAAGGAGATGTGTCAGGTGCAGTGACCTGGTCAAGGGATGTGGTGCGTGACCTGCTGTTTTGCCTAAGGAAATCAACACAGAGATTGTGTGAAATTCTGTACAGCAGGGCGCGGACCCTGGAGGAATCAATATCGTGGTCCTGCGAATATTGAATCAGCCTGACAAAGACATCGTGAAGGAGATCCTCTGCCTGTTCTGGTGATTTGACGAAGCCGCGAATATACACAAGAAGTTCGCGGCAGTGTCGGTCGTATATCTCTGTGAGTGTGTGCTGGTCCATAATGTTCCGGTCTGCAATTATTCCATTACAGTACTTGACACCCGGTAATCTTTAAATGCAACAATTTTTCATGATGAACAGACAGGGTGGATATATTTTTCACTGCTCGTTGCGGCGCATGAGTTCAATGATAAATGGAATGAGCTGCTTTTTCCTGGAAAGGATGCCTTTCATCTGAAAGATGTTACGACTGATTTTCGGGTACCTGATCCGGTTTATGAATCCCTGGTCTCCCTTTATGAAAAGGATGCTGTTCAATTCAGTGATGTCAGTCACCATCAGGCATGAGAAAAGGGCGGAAGAGCTGTCATTTATTCTTTCCAGCTCTTCCAGAATTTCATCTTTCCTGTCCATAATGTCCCTGAGTGAGCTCACCTCCACCTGGCTGACTGAGAAGGAATGGTCTCCCTCTGTGTAGGTCTTCATGTCCATGGAAATGATTTCCCGGGCAGGCTTTGTGCTCACTGCTGACGCCGCCTCCATTATGTCCCTGCCGAACTCGTCAATGGGCAGGTCAGTGATGCCTGAAAGGTAATCAGCCATGCGGAGGTCTGCGTCTGTTGTCGTGGCTGACCTGAGAATCAGGGTATCTGAAAGTATGCCTGCAAGCAGGATAGAGGCAATCTCCGCGGACATGGGCTTTTTGTGCTCTTCGTACATGGACGCGATTATTGTGGATGTGGAGCCCACGGGCCGGTTTATAAATGTAATGGGATAGGTGGTGTGCAGGTTTCCCAGCCTGTGGTGGTCAATAATCTCCAGTATGCGGTAGTTCTCAATTCCCTCAACTGCCTGTGTGAGTTCATTATGATCAACCATGATTATCTCTATGTTCGGGTCCTTCATCAGGTCCCCTTGTGAAATGATACCTATGACCCTGTTTTCATCGTCCACAACCGGAAGGGTCCGTGAGATGGACGAGGAGAACATGCCCCTGATGTCACGGATATAACTTTCCTCCTGTACCGGTTCAAGGGTTGAGTCCCCCATGGAGCTGACAGGCGTGGAATAGAGGGCAAGCCATGAGGTTGTTGATGTGACAAAGGGGGAGACAAGAATAGAAACCCCGTTTTTTTCAGCCTCTTTTTTCAGGCCGGAGCTGATAACAGAACCGCCCGTAATTATAAGGACCCTGACCTTTCTCTCTACAGCGTGGATATGCACGTCCTCCCTGTCCCCTACAATGAGGATGGTGTTCTCCGGAGGCTTTGAATCCAGTATTTCCTTGAAGGTTTCAAATTCAGCAGCAGCAATAACGATATGAGATTTAAAGACCGTGTCAGTATCGTGCACTACCAGGGGCTGCGCGTTAAGGGTGGCAGTGAGGTGTGAGACTGACGTGGGAATGATGCTGTGCTTGTGCGGGTCGATATTTTGCATCATGTTTTCAGCGAACATGTTGTAATGGAGAAGGGAAATAAACCTGTTGTCGTCATCCACAATCGGGAGCATCCTGAAATTCTTCTGGTTCAGGACCTCCAGCGCGTTCCAGAGTGGAGCGCTGTGTGGCACGGAATAGGGCTGGTAGCTCATGTAGTTCCTGACCCTGGGTGTAAGGTCACTTATGAATTCCGGCATGGGCATGTTGAATCGGTTCAGAATATACTGTGTCTGAAGGTTGAGCTTGCCGGCGCGGGCCGGAACGCAGTTGTCACATCCCATGCGCTGCTTCAGGTCCGCGTACGCAATTGCGGACACGATCGAATCAGTGTCCGGATTTCTGTGCCCGATAATATATACTGTTTTTTTGTGTGACATTGCGTGGCCCTCCTGCTCCCGGGGATGTCCGGATAAATAAAATGAAAGGGGACAATAGGGGTGTTCTGCATGAATAATGCAAATATTTTTTGAATAAATAATGAAATTTGTTAATATTTGTTTATTAAATTGTTAAAGGGAAAAAATGTTGTATTTCTCCCCGCCGCCTCCGGCGGCGGGGAGAATAATTGTTAATTTTACATTAAATTGTTGAAGGTAAAGAATGCTCGCTTTTCCCCAGCAGCTTCCGGTTGCGGGGGGATAATTGTAAATTTTACACTAAAATATGTGTTCAGGAATTATTATTGGAAATTTGTCACGGGGGTTGCTGTTTTTCATGAAACAGAAGGCCGCAGTGACCGGTTTAAATCAGAAAATATAATTCAGGAAAGGATCAGCGCAATGCCCCATAAATTTAATCCCAGGAAAAGATGGAAGCTTGACAGCCCTGAGCGTATAAGCTTTCTCCCGCCTGAGGAACTGCTCTATCTCCTTGGACTTGAAAAGAACATGATCATGCTGGATGTGGGTGCAGGCACCGGATATTTTTCAGTGCCTGCATCGCGTATTGTGGGCACTTACGGCCGCGTAATCGCGCTGGACACCGAAGCTGAGATGATTGCCGAGATAAATGAGAAGATTGACGGCTATAAAATCAGAAATATGGAAACAGTACTCTCAACAGAGTATGACTTTAATATTGACGGGGAATCAGCCGATTTTGCCCTTCTCTGCCAGGTGCTTCACGAGGTGGAGGACTGGCATCTGTTCCTGGAAGAGGTGTGCCTGAGCCTGAAGCAGGGAGGAGTCATCGGAATAATTGAATGGATTCCAGGTGAAGCGGACATGGGCCCTCCCCCTGAAGAGAGGATCGAGCCGCGGATATTAAAGAAGCTCCTTGAATCAGCCGGTTTCGCTGATATCGAAACGGGTGAATTCAATGAATACTTCTACACGGCAAGGGCAAGAAAGCGCCTCTGCTGACATGGGCTTACCGCAGTGCAAAGCGGTACCTGACCGAGGCCAGGAGAGTGGTCATGCGCAGGTGTATGTTTTCATTGTCCGGATCAATGATATAGGGTAGGTCCTCGGAGCGTACAGTAGCGTCCGCGCCTGCCGCTATCATCTCCATCCTGAATGAGATCTTTCTTGTGAAATAGAATTCCGCGCTGATGAGGTAGCAGTCGGGCGGGAATTGTATGCCGCTGTCAATATTGTAGACGTAAAAGGTATTGCCACTGTTTTCGAAATGGAACTCCCCTCCAAGGCTCATGCCGTAATAGAAGGAGAGCACCAGCCGCCTTATGGGGCGGGCCTGCAGGCCGAAAAAGAGAATGTCCTGGGAGGTGTTTGAATAGACTTCAAAGAATTCTCCCTCGTGCTCCTCATTCATGCCGTCGTAAATGTGTGCGTATCCCACGCCAAGCCCGAACCTGCGAAGGGGGCGGTGGATATTCGCCAGCACGCGCACGAACTGTACCTTTTCCATCCATACCAGGGGCGAACCCAGCAGGTCAATGTCGAACAGGGGCGCGTGAAAGGAGAAGCCCAGTGCCATGTAGTTCATGCTGTTATAGGTTTTTGTGATATCTTTGTGGCCCAGGTCGTTCCAGGAGTATCCAGTACCAAGGCTCAGGCCGAGAAAGAGCCGTGACCGGTCCTGTGGCGCGGGCTGCCTGATATCAGTGGAACGGGCAACACCCCCGGAATTTTTTGTATTGATCCTTCCGGCAAGCTTTTTTGCAAAGACCTTGACTGCCATGTCCAGGTCACCTTCAGAAGAAGCCTTTGCAGAGTCCCCGAATTCCATCTCTCCCCGTTCCACATCCACGATACGGGCATTGATGATATACTTGGTCCCGAGCCTGCCGATGGTACCGATCAGCATCTTTCGGGCGCTGAGTATTTTCCCCAGCTGTACCGCGCATTCAGTGTCCGTGCACCCGGTGAGCTGAAGGTTCTGCTCCTTCAGCACGCTCTCCATTTCAGAGCGTTCAATAACGCGGAAAAGGCCGGTGTTAAAGAGTTCGGTCCTGAGAAGGTCAGAGACCATTGACGCAGTGGGACCTGAAACATTCTGCGGTTTCAGGTCAAGGATTGCAAGCCGCATCTTTTGTGCAGCAGATACAGGCAGGCTGAAAATAAAAAGGCAGAGCAGTATGCATGCACACCTCTGTTTCATGGGATACCTCTCTGAAGATGAATGGAATGGATATTTCTATGAATTCGCTTCTGCCATGAAAAATCAAGAAGTTTTTTTGCTAACGAATAATGGAAGAAGGACGGAGAAGGATGGCACGGCCATTTCATGATGCTCATCATGTCCTGGCCTCCTGCTACCGGAATATTGACAGTGTGGCTTTTGAATGATATACTGTTATTGTCCAATCGAGAGATTCCAGCGTCTGTACATGCGCGAGAGTTCTGTCACGGGGTAGTGTATGAAAAACCGATGTCATGGTATAGTGAGCCTTTTTCTGATCGCTGCTTCAATGCTAACCGGTCTTGTTACGGTGCTGGACGCTTCAACCGCTGCTGCAGCGGTATATGTCGTAATAATAATTCTTGCACCGCCGGTCATGGTCTACTCCTTCTGTACAAAGTGTGAATGTCGAGAACATTCGTGTGCCCATGTATTACCGGGCATGCTCGCTGCCAGGATGCCGGAACGTTCCGGGAACACCTATACCGTGCAGGATGTGGCAGGGGTCGCAATACCCGCGCTGCTGCTTTTTCTTTTTCCCCAGTACTGGCTCGCTCAGAGGCCCATGATGCTGCTGCTGTTCTGGGTGCTGGCATGCGCCGGTCTTGTCGAAATAAGGCTTTTTGTGTGCAAAAAGTGCGGGAATACAATATGCCCTTTCTGCGATAAAGCGGGCAGGCAGGTGGAGTAACTTTAACTCATTTCTTATACTGTGCAGGCCCGAGCACGCGGAATTCCGTGCGCCTGTTCTTTTCGTCATACCCTGGTCCTGTGCCGGGTTCAGCGGGTTCTGATTCTCCCGCGCCCCTGACCGTGAACCTGGACGCGTCCAGACCCTTTTTAACAAGGTACTCTTTTACTGCATCTGCGCGCCTGAGGCTCAGCTGAAGGTTGTACTCTTCAGTGCCGTGAAGGTCCGTGTGCCCGATAATCATGAAGCGAAGGTGGCTGTTCTGTTTCATGAACACGGCAATCTCATCAAGGGCCCTGTGGGACTTCTTTTTCAGTCGCGCTGAATCATGGTCAAAGTAGATACTGTGAATATCAAAGCCTGCCCTGTAGATGTCGAATTTGCCCAGGCCTCCCTTCCTGTTGGAGTTGAAATAGGCGATATCCCTATTTTTACTGTAGTATATCTCGTTCGCGGATGAATTTATCAGCGGGCCCATGTTCACGGCCTTTCGGTCCGCGCCGTTTCCTGCAGGGACAAACCAGATGTCCCATCCACCATGGCCTCCGGGACGTTTTGACGCGAAATATAATCCGTCAGTGTCATGTATCAGTGCCATGTCCTGGTAGCCGCTGTTTACGGGTGCAGGCATGGGCCTGCCCCTGTCAAAGCCGCTGATCCTCCATGACGCGGACATTATGCGTGAGGCCCGGCTGTTCCCAAAGGGCCAGGATGTGTAGTACAGGGTCTTCATGTCCGGGCTCATGCACGGGGCGCGTTCATGTTCTCGGGTATTGACCATGCCGGGTATCCTTTCAGGCCTGGTCCATCCTGAAGGGGTCCTGTGTGACCAGTACAGGTCAAAGGATATCCTGATACGTCCCCTGCTGTCAGGGGGCATTGCTGTGCTGCCGTTCCTGTCAGATGCAAAGAGGATTACATCAGCCCTTCCGGTTATGCAGGGGGTTTCATCGTTGAAACGGGAATTTAGTATTGTAAAGGGGATCGGTTCTGTCCATGATCCATGAGTATATTCTGAAATATAGATATCCTGGTATCTCTGGCCGTGACGGCGCGAATTGAAGACCATGAAGGTCCCGTCAGGTGAAATTGACGGGGCAAAATCATTCCAGGGACTGTTCAGGGGGCGGCCCTGGTTTTTCGGTTCCGGCACAACAGCAGGTTCGGAACGGAGGACTGGTAAAGCCGCGGTTATCATAATAACGGTCATGACCACGTTTCTGAACCTTGGTCCGCATGCTGGTTTCATGATTTATTTACACCTTTGTGCCTGTTCCAGGGTACAATAATCAGTACAGCAATGAATCAGCAAAGTCAAGTGAAAAGGAGATCAATCACCCTGTGCGGCAATCGCACAGGCATTTTTTGTTTCAGTATATCGGAATAAAAGGTGGTTGACAGGCTGCCTGTAATAAATAATTAAAATGAAACAGGCCATATTTTACCGGGTTGGAACAGAGAACCATGGAAATGATATCATTTAATATAAATACCCTTATCAGTCTCATAGACTGGCGTATATTCTTTGATGTGCCCCTGCTTGCACTCATTATATTTATTTTTTACCGGACCCTGCGTTCATCAGGTGCGTGGAGTATTGTGATAGGGATATTCTTCGCAATCATAGTCTATATTGTGGCGCGGATTTTCAATTTTTCCGGTATCATATGGCTTTTTTCCAATGTCAGTAACATTGCCCTTATCGCGCTTATCATTATTTTTCAGCCTGAGATCAGGAAAATTTTCGAAAAAGCAGCAACCACACTCAGGATGAACGGTATGGTGCGGGAAGAGGAAAATCCCGCAAACCTGATTGTGGATGCTGTATATGAACTCGCGGAAAAGAAATGGGGCGCAATTATCGTACTTCCCGGCCGGGAGTCACTGAGGTCCTGGATTTCAGGCGGAGTCCGGGTTAATGCGGATATCAGCGAAACAATACTGGTCAGTATATTTGACCCCCATTCTCCCGGGCATGACGGAGCAGTAGTCATTGAAAACGGCAGGGTGATGGATATGGGCCTTCGGCTTCCCCTGTCCCAGTCGGAAAAGCTTGGATCATTTTTTGGCACAAGGCACCATGCAGCTCTGGGCCTGTCTGAAAAGTCGGATTCATTTGTTATAGTGGTGTCAGAAGAGCGGCGAAAGGTCTCCTACTTTCTTGACGGGGAATATTTCCGGGTAACTGACAGGGATGATCTTGTGGTGAAGATAAATGAATTCTGGAAAAAGATGTCAACCTTCGCGCATATGCCCTCGACCTACAAGAAGGGAGTGCTTGCTCTTGAGGTAACCTTCAGCCTGGCCCTGGCCTTTATGCTGTGGGCAAGTGTGACTTTTACCACAACAAAGGTAAAGGAGATGAATGTTACGGTCCCTGTTGAATATATTGTGCCATCAAAGGGTGATATGGTCATAGTCGGGGACAAACCCGGCGCGGTCAGGGTAAAAATAACCGGGACCTCATCAGCACTGGCCCTGGTAAATCCGAGAGAGCTCAAGGCAACTGTTGATCTTGCAGAGGCAAAGGCAGGGACCCACAATATAAGTATATCATCTGATCTTCTTGATCTCCCGGGTAATGTTAACATAGTTGAAGCCAGTCCCTCAGAGTTCGAGGTTCTTCTGCAGTCATACCAGGAGAGAGAGGTTATAATAAAACCACAGGTCATAGGCACACTGCCGGACGGTCTTGAGCTAGAGTCAATAGAGATAAGCCCTGAAAAGATCAATGTCCTGTACGCTTCTGACGGCACAAAGGATGAGGAAGTATATCTTGCCACTACCCCGATATACCTTCAGAACATTACTGAGAACACAAAGCTACTCTGCAATCTTATTGTGCCTCCGGGTATAATGTCGGTAGCCAAGCAGTGGCCGGATGTTGTTGTTTCGATAAAGCTGAAAAAGAAATAACTGTACCCTGTAAAGGTATTGTCCCTTTCGCTTCGTTAGTTTTTGCATCACAGACTTTATCAAAGGAGGAGAATGATGAAAAAGCATACTGCTGCTCTTTTCCGGATGTTTCTGATGCTGTTTCTGTTCTGCGCGGGCTGCAGTTCAGTCCCCTATGACAGGGACGATTATAAAAAGGCAATGAGGGGGTCGGACCTCAAGGGCGCTGATCTCAGCGGAGCTGATCTCCGCGGCAGGGACCTTCGGTCAGCCAACCTTACCGGGTCAAGCATGCGCGGGGCTGATCTGAGCGGCTCAAACCTCAGGGAGGCCTTCCTTGTAAGAGTTGACCTGACCGGTTCCAGGCTTAATAATGCCAATCTCGAGGGAGCTGATCTGAGCGGCTCAAAACTCGGCAAAGCAGACCTGACAGGCGCGAACCTGAGCAACGCGAACCTGAGCGGGGTTGATCTGCGTGGGGCCAGGCTGTTTAACACTGATCTCAGTGATTCATTT
>Ga0272441_10007139_pt1 | contig 18296 bp, 17 predicted proteins | sample SSMProp6N_FD_193582 | JGI IMG/M metagenome (GOLD analysis project Ga0272441, IMG submission 193582) | Marine sediment archaeal communities from Little Sippewissett salt marsh, Falmouth, MA, United States - SSM-Prop-6N | ecosystem: Environmental > Aquatic > Marine > Wetlands > Sediment ... | reverse complement strand
CCTCTATCTGTTCCAAATCGCGCCGCACGGCCAGGCCATAACCGCTAGGGGGGATATTGTTTATGTATCTCAAGGACGGGATATCCTCCAGCAGGCCTTTTAACACATCTTCGGTCTTATCCGTGCTATTGTCGTTAACAACTAATATCTCATGCGGTACGCTGTTTTCGCTAAGGACCGAATAAAGCCCCTTTATGTTATCTTCTATCGAGCTCTGCTCGTTCCTGGTAGGCATCAAGACAGACAACTTCATGTATGGTCTCCTTTACAATTTATCCATTATCAGTTCGGCTATCTGAACCGAGGCGTTTGGCCTTCGTATCGATAATATTGCGTTTTTCAAATTTGACATGGTTCCGTCCGATGACACGACCGCCTCTAGGATCTTGCTGATATCACCCACGCGATTTAAAAGTATACCCCCGCCTTCCCTGACGATAAGACGGGCATTCCTTTCTTCCTGTCCGGGTATGGGTTTGACCAAAATTACGGGCAGGCTTTTAACGAGCGCCTCGGTCACGCTTATGCCCCCGGCCTTTCCGACATATATATCCGCGGCCGACATTAACTCGTCGATATTATTGACAAAACCCAGGTTTATTATGTTCGGCCGGCCATCCTTCTTATAGCCCATAACCTTTTTATAAAGATCCGCATTGTGTCCGCAAACAACAATGACGGATACCGGCATACTAACATTATTGATCAGTTTTAGCAAATTAAATATCGGGCCCACGCCATAGCCGCCGCTCAAAAGTAAAACGCATATGTTATTAACGGATAAACCCAGTTTGGCCTTAGCCTGCTTGCCCTCTATCTTTTTGGAGAATTTCGGTTCAACAGGTATACCCAACACACTGACTGACTCAGGCTTGATATGCCACTTTCTCAAAAGATCCTTTTTCGTCTTTGCATGACCTACCACATAATGGTCTACCCCGCCTGAAACCCAGAAAGAATGGGCCCTGTAATCCGTTACTATATTAATGACCTCCATGTCAAGCCCTGCCTGCGCCTTTACGTACGCGCAGATATCAGGGGCCATGAAATGTGTCGAGACAAGGATATCAGGCCTATATTCCGTTAAATACGCGGCGAAACGTTTGCCATTCATAAAATGAATAAATTTCCTGATCGGATATGTCAACATATGCACATATCTAAAATTAAAAAAATAATAAAAGAACCCCCAAATAAAGATCATTTTATTGATCATGAAAAGGTAAACTGAAGGATATGACTTTTTAAAAAAGGTATTGGTATAATGCAGGATATCGACTATCTCGACATCGTGCGGGCCTTTGACCGATAACAAGGCATCGTACACTGCCATGGCGGCCTTTTTGTGGCCGATACCCGCGGTAGCGTATACGATGAGTATTTTCTTTTTTTTGTTTTCCACGATCCTACACCTTTCTTAGATTCGCTTTTTTGAAAACAAGCGCCATCCAAAACATCACTATCGGGACCACATGGATAAGATGCCTGTGCATTGACGACCTCAGACTATGGCGATAAGCATCATCTATCCCGAACGATAAAGGGTCGACCACAATATAGAAAATAAAATAGAACACAAAAAGGCTGAAAATAGACCATGTTATGTATTTCAATTCGGTCTTTAAAGACCATTTAAAATTAATGATAAACAACACAATAAATACCGGCCATAATAGGATCCATTTTTTTGGATTGAACACGTTGACCTGGAATTCATATAGGACGGCTATGATCCTTTCAATGACGTACCCGCCATAATGAAACCTGTTTCCCACAAAATCCTGGTCAAATCCCGATATCATCCTCACGGCTATCCAGGGGCTGACTACAACAGCCGATATTCCCAAATAGGCTACATACCCTCTGATGTGCGAGGCGATCTTCTTGTTGTCCATTATGCTGACGATGAATAGAATCGCCGTAAGTATAGGCAAAAAAAGTCCCGCGTCTTTAGTAAATGCGCTGAAGCCTGAAAACAATCCGGCCAATATCAAAAATACGCGCTCCCTTCTTCCGGAAGTAAGATACCTATACGTAAACATCAGGGCCATGGATATATAAAGCGAAAAATGTATGTCCGTATATCCCATCGCCGAAAAACGATTCAACTCGTTCATGCTGGCCATTAAGAAAGTCGCCAACAAAGCCCCTTTTCTTCCAACCACGACTTTTACCGTAAAATAGAATAGGCCCAGAAGGGCTATGAAATGGGCCGGGAAGATTATCTTCACTAACAGGTCGTTGAATGAGTTCATTGAGAGAAAGACAAATGTCTCCTGTAAAGGTATCATCAAAGGATACGAAGGATGCGGAAATTCTAAAGCCAGCGTTTTGAAAAAATCCGCCGGGATGGATTCCGACAGGTAGAATATCTTTGCCTTAATAGCAAAAGACGCAACACTATCAAAGCTTTCGATAGGTTTGATCATAGCCCTGAATAAGGAATGAAATGCTTCAAAAATAATCCCCCCGGCAAATACCCTTTCCCAAACGGACAGTCTTCTATCCCCCGGGCTTTCGCTACAGGCAAAAAACGCCTTCTTTTTTTTCGAGTATATAAAGAAAACAATGAACGGCACGGGCGCGAAGATAAACAGATTGAGCGGGCTAAACACCCTGCCCATCAAGAAAAGCAAAACCATATAAAGAGGCAAGAGCGCCATTCCTACGACATAGGACAATACGAATTTTTCATACGAACAGAACATATGCCTTTTTACTGATATTTCAAGCAGCGTCACAATCGACCAACCGAAGGCCGAGGCATATCCCTGTGATAATAACAACCCTAAGATCGAACTCATATGTCCCTCATAAGAATATACCTATTACTATCGAGTGTCTTATATCTTTTATATGCCGCGTCTGCGTGACCTTTGACCCATTCGGTATCGCCATTGAAGAAAAGGATGAAATCAGGCATCTTTTCTTTCTTTATCCTGGGATAAAGATAATACCTGATACGCCTATCCGCCTGGCCCTTACAGGTTATACCTGTATGTTCCCCGTAATTAAAAGAGGCCTCTTCCGGAATACTGATTTCGCAAAATTTTATAAATTCGTAAAGGCCGTCACCCGTCACAAAGCCCCTCATCCCGTCGATATTTCGCCTGGAAAGCAGCTCTTTGTAATCTTCGAGATACCCCTTCACGAACAGATTTTTACAGAACACGAAAATCCAGATAAATATCCATGCCCCCAGTATGTACCTCCAAGCCTTTTCATTGAAAATGACATAAGGTTTGCCGCGCTTTAAAAACATGATCTATTCTGCCCTACCCACTCTATTAGTTTCTCGATGCCTTTTTCCCGTGTAACCGTAGGGGACCATCCAAGGACCCCCTTTACCTTTGAGATATCCGATATATATACCTTCTGATCGGACGGGCGCCATTTGTCAAAGCCCATGGTCATTTTATTTCCTGTTTTAGATTCAATGATCTCCACAAATTCCAACAGGCTTAATGTATTATCAGGCCCTCCGCCTATATTAAACACATTCGAGCCTGTTTTCTTCTGAATGAACGCGTCAAATGCCTTCACGAGATCCTCTACGTACAGCACGTCCCTGACCTGCTTGCCGTCGCCGAATATCGTGATTTTCCTGTCCATGATATTTGATATGATAAAATGCGCCAGCCAACCCTGGTCCTCGAAACCAAATTGTCGCGTGCCGTATATGCAACTCATCCTGAATATACCGGCCCTTATACCAAAACTCTCGGCATATTCCTGCGCGTAAATATCACCGACATATTTACTGACACCGTAGGGCGTGTGCGGCGCCAGATCTATCTTGAATGTCTCTTCTATACCCTGCCTGCCGCTGAATGAGTATCTCTTCTCTTCTTCTTCCAGAGGGATACCGCTGACATGTTCCCCATAGACTTTATTGGTCGAGCAATAAATAAAGGCCGCTTTTGGGCATAAGCCCCTCATGTTCTCAAGTACGTTGAATGTGCCAAAGGCATTGATAGAATAGTCCTCCCTGGGTTCCTCGATAGAATACCCCACACCCGGCTGCCCGGCTGTGTGTATGACAGCGTCCAGCCCCCTATCCATCACAGCCTTCAGGTCATCACTGTTTCTGATATCACCCAGCACCCTTGTTATATTTTCGTATTTGGCGAGATAATTCCAGTTGTACTCAACACTCTTTTTATCATAGCCGAAAAGCCTGGATCTCATGAGATTATCGAATACAATGACCTCATCTTTTTTTTCGGCGTAATACTCCGCCGCATGACTGCCTACCATACCTGCTCCGCCTGTGATCAGTATTTTCATCAATAACTCCTTTTTTAATCGTTCGGATTACATCGTCCATCCCTATCATGCTCAATAATGAATCTAACTGCCTCTAACAGATCATTGAAAACCAGGTCCGGAGGCGCTGTCCATGTCCCCACATCACTCCTGGTGGATTTACCGCTCAAAACGAGGACAGACCTTAATCCCATCTTTTTGCCCGCCTCTATATCACCTTTACCGTCACCGATAAAATATTGGCCATCCGCTTTTATGCCGAGTTCTTCCAGAGCCCTGTGGAACAAACCTGTCTTGGGCTTTCTGCAGTCACAGTTATCCTTATCCTGATGCACACAATAATATGCCTTGTTTATCTTCGCTCCCGCCTTATCGGCCTGCTCTACTATCATGTTATTGACAATTTCAAGGTCAGCCTCAGTAAAATAGCCTTTGCTTACCCCTGCCTGGTTTGATATCAATACTATGCGATAGCCCGCGTCTGTCAACATCTTAAGGGCCTTTATTGAATCAGGGAGAAACACCAATTCCTTCGGATTGGTCACATAACTATACTTTGTCCAACCTCCGGGATCTTTATTGATAACACCATCCCTATCGATAAAAATTACCTTTTCTTTCATATATATAGTACCTTCCTATCTTTTTTTTCATCCTGTAATTTGCGTGAATGAACTTATCCAAAGCGTTCTGTCCTGATTCGGCTGTCCCCGAAGGCCCCTTAGGCAGTCCTATATCCTGCAGGACAAGAACATTGACAACCCTTTCTTTTAATGATCTGGCTATTTCATGCCTTACCCTGTCCATGGTTATCAATCCAGGAAGGATCTCATAATATTTCGTACATGGCTTCCTATCACAAAGGGTATATAATAGGAGCGTTCCTCCGAAAGCGTCGACATCATGGGATTCATTGCCGATATAAATATATTCTTCTTTGGATGTTAAAGTTCTTACCGCCTTGATCACCTGGATAATATCTTCATGCTCTCCTTTGGGTACGTAGATAGATCCATTTCCTTCAAATCTTGTCAATACCATATCCCCTCTGATTGGCTTCTTTATGACATTTTTGAACCCCTTGTCCAGGTTCTTTATCGCCAGCAGGACACAAAGGGCAAAGATCAGGTAACAATATACCTTAAAGGGATACATAAGGAACTTTCTGACGCCTTTAAGTAAATTCATCCTTTTCATGCCGAACGAAAACAAGATAACAGCCGGGTAGATAACCGTCAGAAGATGCGCCGGATCAGTCCTTATACGCACTTGATTAAAGGCCAGGATACCGAATATAAGCATGGCACAAGCCATCCGTTCATCCGTATCGAAATCCCTGTCCCTATAATAGATTATGCACAGATAAACAAAGACAAAGACGTACACCAATATAGGAATATAATACTGGTTAACCTTTATAAAATGGAGGCTTTGATGGAATATCATATTCGGATTTAAACACGGCGGGGGGAAAGGGATACCCGCGGTATTCTGGTGGGTGAAAGTGAACGTGACAAGAGAGTTCCATATATCATTCAGGGCATTATTTGAATAGAAATAGACCGCCATGGATAAAGGCATGATCATCCAAAAAAAGATGAATGCGATAAGAGCCGACAATCTATACCTTGAGATTACCAGTGTGAGAAATATTGAGATAAAAACGAAGATACCTATATCATGCCTGAATAACACGGTAAGACCGCCCGTAAGAGCGGCGTATATCAATTTGCGAAAATCTCCCGTTTTGACATGCGTTAAAAACAAAAACATCGAAAGAAGCGCAAAGGCCATCCCTGTCCATATGGGCGCGGGTATCGTTCCCATACGGATACCCAGGCAGGTCATAGTAAATAACCATGCAAGCACTGAATATCTTAGTTTCCCGGACATCATGTCTGACATTTTGTAAACCAGAAAGGCTATAAGGACTTGAACAAAAACTGTGAACAACCGCGCGATCTCCAATGACGGCCCGAATATCCTGTAGATAAGACTGACAACATACACCTGACCCGGAGGATACATGACCATAAAAACATCTCTATAGAGAACCTTTCCCTTTAAGACAAGCTGGGCAGCGACCGAAACTATCCCCTCGTCGAAAGGGGCCCAATACTTATTACTGGTTGCTATCAATATCAGCGAACCCAGAAGGAACAGCCAAAATCCTATGGGCCTTTCAGGTTGAATATTCTTTTCGTTCATATTACATACCCTCAGTTATCTTCATGGGTTTGAGCATATACCCCACCCATATAAAACCAATGGGCAATATATGCAGCAAGAACCTGGAAGTTGTTGTTCTAAGAAAAAAGCCGATCTCCACATCAGACATCATATAAACAAGGGTGTATGACAGGAAAAAAGCCAATATACATACGGATGCCGGAAATACATGGCTTGAAAACACAAACCTCCGCCCTGTCACGGCCAGGATCAGCATGATAATCCAAATAAGATTCCATTTTTTGAAACCAAAAATATGCTTCTGGTATTCATAGAGAATTTGCGGGATCTTATTATAATTCTGAAGGATCCTGCCGATATTGACCATCGATAAGTTGAAATTTTCATTCACCAGGCCATTATACCTGACAAATAACATCCATATCAAAATGGGGGCGCATAATAGAAGCATAAATAGAATAACCCCGGGTTTGAGTTCCTCGCGGAGCGTTTTTTTACTTTTACGCATCAGCCGTGAAAAAAGGCAGGGTATGAGTATCGCGGCCAACATAATGCCCTCGTTTTTTATCCAAAATAACAGCATGGCGCTCAGAAGAGATAACATGAAATAAGCTTTATTGCTCCTATCACCTAACCAAAAAAGCATGTATGAAAAACCCATAAAGAAAAATGCGCCCAAGATCAAGTCCGCGGACCCTATGGTCGCGTAGGCCGAAACCTGGGCGATGGAAACCATAAAGAACGTCAAAAAAAGAGCGGCCTTTCTTTTTTGCACAATCCTATACAGCACGGCATGGAACACAAATGTAAAAAAAAGGAAAAAAAACGGAAATATCCATTTTGCCGCGAAATCATCGAATCCCCCTGATATCATATACATCCACACCTCCGAAAAACTGACCATTAAAGGATAGTCGGGATGCGCCCCGTGAAAATTACCGGCCAGGTCCTGAAAGAAAGACCCGGGGATATTCCCGGCAAGATAGAGGATCTTGGCCTTTAGCGCATGGATAGCGACGCTATCGTATGATTCTATCGGTCTTACTACCGCGCGAAAGAATGTGTATAGCAACTGCAGGGATACCAGTGATATAAGGCCTGCTTCAACAAGATCATATTTTTGGGCCTTAAAAGAACAATAACGAAAAAATCCCTTTTTGTGCCTTATAGCATTCATCACAGATAACGCGGCCCACGGAAGGATGATCACCCAAAGATTGAAATCCACTCCGGCCATGCCCAAAAGAAATATCTCCATAGATAATATGCCCAGGCCCAGGATGTAAGATATCCCTAACCCTTCCAGGCTGGCTACATCCTTCCTCCCGTCTATCAATAAAAGGACATTATAGCCCGGCAATAAGGTCATGATCACAAAAACCGCCACCTTCAGCGTATCAAACACTGGTCGACCTTTCTAAGATCAAACACACTCCCTTTAATTCGTATATCTTTTTAAAGCCATTCATTCGATATCCCTTCGGACCAAAAACCAGGATGTGGGACGGCCGTTCGGATTCTATACGCGGGTATAGATAATATACCGAGCGCCTGTGTTCGATAGAATATTTCTCTATGCCCACAATTTTAAAGCTCGCGCCTTCCGGCAATTTTTTCTTTGCGAACTCGAGAAAACTATACAAACCATCTCCGTAAACGAATGAACGTCTTCCGGCCGCGTCCCGTTTCAGCAGTTCGGCATACTCAAAAAGCGCCCCTCTTTTCAGGAGATCGCGCAAGATAAAATTAACCCACAGCACAATCCATATTGCTGTTATTATCAGGGTTAGTTTTCTACTGTTTATCTTTATGTTCATATTTACCTGTTGCCACGCATTGCGTCATGGGCCATGTGCCTTGGGCGTTGGGCCTTGCGCCTTGTGTTGTGTGACTGCTGAGGCAAAGCCCAAGGCACATGGCCCAAAGCACAAAGCGCGGGAAGACTCAACGGCTTTACTTCATAAACATCCATCTAACCGCCCTCATGAATAAATATCTAAAATGGTTGAATGTCTTGATCTGGCTCAAATTCTTAAGCATAATTCTGGGCCTTAAGAAAAAACGCAGGAATGCCTGACGTTGAAGTTTCTTTAATGTGCGCTTATCGATGCCCTCCGGCGTAAATGAGGCCGCCATAAAAAAGAATTTCTTCAGATCTATTCCCCCCAATTTGCCTTGTGCCTTTAATTCCTTATAGCTCTCCGTGCCGGGAAACGGCAAATATGTAAAATAGTTGGCCCGAATGAGGTCCAGTTCTAGTGAAAAACCAATGGTTGCCTTGATATCGTCTATTGTCTCTTTCGGAAAACCTAAAATAAAAAAACCGGCGATTTCAATCCCATGGTTCCTGATTAAACTGACAGCACGCCTTATACTATCTACGGTAATTCCTTTTTTCATCGCCTTTAATATCTTATCCGAACCCGACTCTATCCCCAAAGATATTAAATATAAACCGGTCTCCTTCATCAGTATCAGCAGCTCATCATCCAACGTATCCATCCTTATCCCATTAGGCACTGCCCAACTTATCCCCAGATTGAGGCCCCTTAAAGACTTAAGCAGATCTTTGGCATACCTTTTATCCAAAGTGAAGTTATCATCAATAATATGGAATTCCCTTATACCGTGATCGCGGTATAACATAGTGATCTCATCGAGCACCGACTCAATGCTTCTTTTCCTAAATTTCCTGCCGGATATAAGCTTACCCGCGCAAAACGTGCATTCATAAGGACAACCCCTGGTTACCATTATCGGGGCTATAGGAAATCTCTTAAAGAACGCCCCATGCTGCGCCTCAGGATACTCCTCAGGCTTTATAAGGTCCCATGCCACACCGTTTATTTTATCCAGGTCATGGACTAAGAACGTCCTATTGACGTTCACATTATTATCCTGACGCCAGACCAATCCCTCAATTTTATCGAAATCAAATTCTAAAGACCCTCCCAATTTATCAGCCAGTTTCGAAAATCCTGTCTCGGCCTCGCCGACGAACATGAAATCGATCATGTTGCCGAAAAACTCCATGGTCTCAACGGGCTCGGCTGACGGTTGTGGCCCGCCTAAGACAGTGACGGCGCCAATTTCCTTTGATGCCTCGAGCATCTCTTTTACGGGATATATGTCAAATGTATAGCACTGTATGCCGATCAGATCGGGTTTTTTCCTATTAATGTAATCCCTGAATTTCAAAGGCGTAACACGATCCTTAATACAATCTAATATTTCAACGTTATGCCTATCGCGCACATTGGACGCCAGATATCCCAATCCCAGGGAGGCCTGGATATGGTCCGTAACATTAAAAGGTTTTACCAACATTATATCCATAATATTATTTGACTATCCGGAATTTCAACAGTGTCCACAACGCTGAAATTCCATGCCTCCATGTGATCTTCTTTCCCTCGGCATATGTCCTTCCGTAATATGAAATGGGCATCTCATACACCCGTAATTTTTTCTTAAGGATCTTGGCTGTTATTTCAGGCTCAATGGAAAAACCATTTGATTTTATCTCAAGCCCTTTGAATATGCCGGCCTTCATTACTTTGTAACAGCTCTCTATGTCGGTCAGGGTGGCATTGTATAAAAGATCCGCCACGAGAGTAATAAACCTGTTGCCCACCAAATGCCAGAACATATGCACCCGCTGTACTTTTCCTCCCCATAATCTTGAACCATATACCACGTCAGCGTGGCCGTTTAATATGGGCCGGCATAATTCCGGTAATTCATCCGGGTCATATTCCAGATCCGCATCCTGTATGGCTACGATCTCACCGGATATATGCGCGAACGCGCTCCTGATAGCGGCGCCTTTACCTTTGTTCTTTGAATGAAATACCTTTTTTACCTTTCTATCACTGATAACATTCTCAAGTATCTCTCTTGTGCCGTCATTTGAGGCATCATCCACGATTATCAATTCTTTTACGCAATCCAGCTTGAGAACCTTATTGACAACCTCCTCTATAGTGTTTTTTTCATTATAGACAGGCATTATTATTGAAAGATATTCCTCCCGCACATTTACCCCTTTTCTTTTATATATGATTCGTTAAAAGATAATACCCTTATGTATTCCATTGCCAGATCTTTCTGGCTCCCGGAAAACTGCCGCCCGCCCAACATAAAGCTCAATACATTCAACAGTCTCGGTATATGTCCTCCGTAAATTATACATCTTGCCTTTTTACTTCTTTTTCGAAAGGCCAGCATTAACAGCGCGCGCAAAAAGAATGGCGGCGATAATTCTTTGACCTTAAGGTTGATGTGCGGGATATAATTCGCTCTATGCTCCCCCTTCGCCGCAACTACTAACACCCTATGTCCGGCATCGAGCGCCTGTTCGACTATTCCAATAGGATCATTGATGCCATCCTGGCCCAAAGCGATAAATGCTACCCAAACAGGCCTGCCCCATCTTCGGAAATATTTAATTTTATTTCTTTCAAATAGAGAATCCGCATCCCTTACCCTTTTAAAGGAGGCCCTGTTTACATGATATACATATGAGGATCTTGCCATGAACGAGCCATAACCGAATTTTCTTGCCCTCTTGCAAAAATCCGCCTCTTCAAAATATCCCATGCCGAATGACTCGTCAAAATAGCCTGTCCTGACAAGCACCTCGCGCTTGATAAGCATACAAAAACCCCTTGCCGTATCCATCCCGACATACCGTCCGTTATTACCCTTTAAGGATTCAGCCAGGGCATCTATCTGCTCTTCTTTAGAATCCAATCCCAGCATATTCGAAGAGGGGTTTACTATCCCTACATTTCCATCTGACAAAAAAAGATTTACCATCCCCCGCAGCCATCCCTTACAAACAAGCGTATCGTTATTCAGAATACATATGAACGGCGCCGCACTTTCTTTGAAACCCTGATTTACGGCCCTGACAAACCCGACATTGTCATTATTGCGGATAAGATCAAACGGCACAACCGATCCGTCTTTTTCCTCCTCCAGGAAGGTTTTTGTCTCATTTCCGCTGCCGTTATCAATGATAATAAGGCGGTACGGATACTCTGTGTTTCTCCTGATTCTGTCAAAACATCTTTTTGTCATACCTCTCTCATTCCAAACCGGTATGATTATATCGCAATAATTAGACATCCTTTATCCTACTGGCAGCATTTTGCCAATTTCGAAATTCGTGCCTCGGATTTCGAATTTAAACGGCGTGTTCTCCGTTCGATTAAATTTTCAGATTAAACTCATCGAGCTTGCCATCAGCCTGATCGCTCATATCAAGGCATTCTTCGAGCCTACCCCATTCCACCAAATTTTTTAAGCCCTCCTCCAGAGAATATTTCGGCAAAAACCCCAATTTCTTAAGGCCTGAAATATCAGCGTAGCAATGCCTTATATCCCCCACCCTGTACTTATTTACAACCTGTGGTTGGATATCACTGCCATAGAGCTTTATGAGGGTTTTAGCGACATCTAATATGGCTGTAGGTGTACCTGTGCCCACATTGAACACTCTATAATCAGCTTCTTTTTTCTCCATAACCAGGATATTCGCTTCAACGATATCGCGCACATCCACAAAATCTCTTGTCTGCATACCGTCTTCATAAATAAGAGGCGCCTTGCCCGCTTTTATCCGTGAAGAAAATATCGCGCAGGCACCCGTATATGGATTTGACAGTGACTGACGCGGCCCATGTACATTAAAAAACCTCAAAGCCACCACTGGTATCTTGTAGCTATGCCCTATTATAAGGCATAACTCTTCCTGATCCTTTTTTGATAGCGCGTATATACTTGTGGAAAGAAGCTTTTTCCCCTCACTAGTCGCCAGTTTGGACAACTGCTGGCCGCACACGGGACAGAGAACCTCCCAGATCCTTTTCTTAAGTTGTTCCTCAGTCCTCAAGAAAGGGGTCATGATACCGCATTTACCGCAAGAGTAAGATCCCTCGCCGTATATAGACATAGAGCTTGCCACTACCATCTTCTTTATCGGCACCCTGTTATTTACTATATGATGCAACAGGACCGAGGTCCCGTAAGTATTTGAGCTCATATAGTCTTTAATCTCATACATGGACTGGCCCACACCGACTTTTGCCGCGAAATGATACACATATCCTATATCCTTAAGCGCCTTGCCTAATACGGCCTCGTCCCTTACATCCCCTTTTATATACTCCGCACATTTGTTAAGGTAAGAAGGTTTTTTTTCTTGGTGAACCTGAACCTCAAAACTATCAAGCACCCTGACATCATGTCCTTCGGCGACTAACCTATCTACCAGATGTGATCCGATGAAACCCGCTCCCCCCGTAACCAACACTTTCCTCACTTTATTACCTCCTTCGTCATGTATTCGGATAACTGTCTTTACGGCACAGCTCCCAATATTTCGCCCATATCAGGAAATTCGTGAACGAGAACAAAACAGCAAAGACCAGTCCATGCATGCCTTCCTTATATCCCTTCTTTTTGACATATGTCTTCCAAAATATCTTAAGGGTTTTCCGTACGGCCTGTTTTTTCACTTGATCTAACTTTGCCTTTCCTTCCTTACTATACATGTTTTCCGCCTCTATGGAACTATATCGATTGTGCCTGTATACGAATTTTGATATAGTTTGAAAAGGATGATGTTCCACATCCTCATCCAGGATACCTATCTTTCCGACGTAGACCGGTCTTTCATGCAGCGCGCCCTCAAAACGCACCTTGCCCCTTCTTACCAAATTAGGTATATAGTGATACCATCCGCCGTGTTTCATGAAACGGCCTAAAAAGAAGTTCTTCCTTCTGAACTTAAGCACATCCAGGTCGCTCGAATGGTCCGCGATCGTATTGAAGCGTTTCTTAAACCCCTCTGTCACCCTGTCATCAGCATCCAGATGCAACACCCAATCGCCGGTAGCGTTGTCCATCACCATGTTCCGTTCGATAGAAAAATCCTCCTGAAACTTGTGCTGGAATACATTTGCCCCCATCCTCCTGGCTATCTCGACCGTTCTGTCCTGGCTGTATCCATCTATAACCACTACCTCATCTGCCCACCCCATGACCCTCTGGATGCACTCACCTATATTGGCCTCTTCATTTCTGGCTATGATACCTACCGTTATCGTTGATTTCCTCATATTTCCCTCGCTTTAATATTTGTCACTTAGCCGTCAACCATTCAGGGTTTTCGCCGCCTCTCGTTCCGGAGCATGAACCAGTATTTAACATAACTCATGAATTGATAAAGACTATTTCCGTAAGCGACAGCAAAACCTATCATTCCATCTTTGTATCCCCTCTTTAATATATACGCCTTCAAAAACCTGTCGTAGAATTTGCGCATCATTTTTAGAAAATTTATCTTCCTTCTCTCCTTGAACCATTTTTTTGCCTCAAGAGTCGTCTGGTTATTAAGGCTGGTAAAAAAATCATGAAAGTCCCTATATGAATAATGTATGATATCCTTTTTGAGATGCCCGCAACTGCCCTCTAAAAAAACCCTCGGGTGCACCTCAACCTCTTCATACTTAAACTTATCTTTCTTGAACAGCCTTAATTTCCCGGCAGGGTACCAACCTCCGTATTTTATCCAATAGTCGCCTATATATGTCCTGATGGGGATAGTAAAAGCCGCATGATCTATCGCGCCTTTAAACAGGCCCCTTAATTCATCCATTAATTCCCCCGATATAACCTCATCGGCATCAAGGCTTAAGACCCAGTCGTTCCTTGCCAGGCTGTATCCATAGTTCCTATGGATACCCTCAACATCCATTTTTCTAGTTATAACCCTATCGGTATATTTTGAGGCGATCTCCCTGGTGCTGTCCCGGCTCTCATCATCTAAAACAATGATCTCTCCGGCCCAGTGCAGGCTTTCCAGGCATGAGGCAATGTTCGCCTCTTCGTTCTTTGTTATCACTACAACGCTGATCGGGAGCTTATCCTTACTCATGTTCCTCCTTTACATATTCAGTTTGGATCTTTAACGTAAAACATCCTTAGATGACGGTGTAGAATGTCGGCTGTCATTCTATGCCCGTTTGCATTGAAGTGCCCGTCATCCCGAAAATACAGGCCCTCGGCCTCAGCATCCCTGAATTCCTCCAGCAGATCGATAAAATAAATGTTGCGCCCTCTGCATATTCTGAGAAGATTCTCTCTTACCCTTTTCGAATATGGTTTGTTCTTAAAATAACTTTTAAACGCCGCATCTTTAGGATCGTTTACTAATTCCGCCTCAAGGGGTATGGAGACCAATAGCATACGGCTGTCATTTTTTTCTGCGAGCTCATCGATCGCGTGAATATACTTTTCTGTATCGGCCCACATGCCTTTCTCTTCCGGGTACTCCTGCTCCCGAAGCACCAGGAATTGATTCCTGTTAACCGATGACTTTTTTAACCCAAGCCTTTTCAATAAAACATAGGTCCTTTTCTTCAAGAACGTATAGAATCTGCTTCTCTTCAAAAAACTTTTGATCTTGTTACATACGGATCTCTCTAACCGCTTCCATCCTTTCAATTGTTTGAATTTATCAAATCCCTCGTAATGCACGCTTATAGGCAAACCATTTTTATCAAACCGGGCCATGTCTTTATATTCTCTATCTTCGAATACGTCATTCATGAAAAAACATAACACCACTATGTCCGGATCATATTTCATGCCCTCTCTCTCCAGAAATAGATATTCCAATAGAGGGGAATATCCGGAAATACCAGCGTTTATTATTTCGAAGTTTTCCCCCGGCATGGATGAATTAAGCCTTCCCTCCAGCAGTCTACAAAAATTATCATCACGTTCCACCTGGATAGCCTCAACAAACGAATCACCTAGAATCAGGATGCGGCAGGTATGCGCCGGTTTAGCATAGCCGCGCTCGATATCATTAAGACCCTTGGCGTTATATCCCACCAATATGTCCTCTTCCTGGCCGTCTGAAGCCGGATAAGTAAAACTATAATTTGGCACATGCGCCCTGTTGAATACAGGGTCGGGCCGGCATCCCCTGCGATCGACAACCTCTGGATCTATCCTTTCCGTAGCGATTATGCGCTGGCCGCAACTAAAAGCGCCTATTACCGCTTCCAGCAGTATCAGAACCATGATGATCGAAAATATAGCCAGTGATACATTAACGATATTTTTCATTTAATATCCCTACGATCTCCTGAGCCGTTATCCTGTTGAAACATTTCCTTCTCGGAAAACCCAATAATATCGCCCTGGTTTTAAATATACAATAACGGTTCACTGCCGCCAGGCCCTTTTTTGAATAAAGATTCATCTGTCTCTTAAAATTACGCCAATAATCTTTCCCCATCAAACCCACCCGTCTTCTGGTTTCCCTCATGCCATCCTGGGTAGTGACACTGCCGGGCCTTACCCTGATCTTGGTAAGGGGTTCATCTATGAATGAGAACCTCATGCCTTTATAAGCCATCCTCAGGAACAGCTCCCAGTCTTCGTGGCTGGGCAGGGTCTCATCGAACAGGTCATTTTTAAAAACATCCCTTTTTGCCATCGCCGCGGACGGATGTATAAAGTTGTTCCTCTTGATAAAATAGAATATATCGCCTGAAAAGTTATAATAAGTCGAGATATGCTCCTTGGATATATCAGCATTGAAGTATATCTTATTCGTGTAACAGATATCAACATTAGGGTTATCCCGTAAAAACCCTGCCTGACGCTCAATCTTCCTCTTTAAAAACACATCATCTCCGTCAAGAAAGGCGATGTACTCGCCGCGAGACATAGATATCCCGTGATTTCTGGCCTTTGAAATACCATAACCTTTTTTGATCATATATTTTACACATGCATTCTTGGCATATTTTTTGATGACCCGGCCCGTCGAGTCACTTGACCCCCCATCAATAATAATAAGCTCAAGATCTTTATGTGTCTGGTTCAATACGCTTTGTATGGCCTCATCCAAATAAGGCCCACAGTTCAGCACCGGCATAACAATGCTTACTTTAGCCGTCATTAAATAAATCCCTCGCCTTTTTTCAGTCTTAACATACACATAGAGTTAGTTATCCCGCTTTCAGACCTCTTTTGTTTGAACCATGCTTTAAAGGGCTTGTTGACCTTATGCCAGAATACCCTCTCCAGCCTTATCCTGATCTTAGTCGAAAAAGAAACATCTTTCGATATACCGGCATACTTTCTCATCAGTCCATAATCTATGTTTCTGATCTTTGGTTTATCGTTTTCCGGGAACCTCACAAAGGAATCGTGATCATCTATCAGGCTTAAATGCTCATTCTTACAATAATCATAGAAATGGCTTCCCGGCTGAGGCGTAAAAAAAGCGGCGCTGGACCTGTAAGGCTTAATCCTCTTGATCATCTTAACCGTATCCAATGCCTCCATTGGGGTCTCAGTGGGAAACCCGTAAATATGATACGCCCAGACCTTTATGCCAAGCCTTCCGCATATCCGCGCCGCCTCTAAATTCTGTTTCAGAGTTGTCCCCTTATTGATAAATTTAAGGACGCGGTCATTGCCGCTTTCAAACCCTATGGAGGCCATTTTCAGCCCGGCTTTTTTTAACTCTGCCATCATATCGGGATTCTTGCATACGATATCGGCTCTTGTCTGACAGACAAACGGCATGGCTAATCCTGTTTCACGGTAGGCATCGCAGAAATCCATCACCCATGACCTGCTTTCAGTAAAACAGTCGTCCCAAAACTGGAAGCTTCGAATGCCATACCTCATTTTCAAATCCTTGAGTTCACCGATTATATTCTCTACACCTCTGCGCCTGATCCTGTATCCATGCATCAATTTGCCGGCAGGAGAACAAAATTTACAATTGTATCCGCATCCCCGCCCGGCAAGAATAGTCACAAACGGCAGGGGCAGAAAAAAATCATATGCAAGCTCAAGGCATTCGAACAGTTCCCTGTCAATATACGGCAGATCATTCACATCCGGCCTCTGGCCCGTTATAACCCTCTGGCAGGCCTTTCCCTCATCCAGGTCCCTGATAAGCTTGGGAAACGATATTTCGGCTTCTCCCGTTATAATATGATCGACCTTTTCATTCGCCTTAACCTCCTCGGTCATAACCGTGGGATGCATTCCTCCAACCACTATTTTAATACCGGGATTGATCCCTTTAATAACATCAATACATTGTTTGGCGATATAATAATCAGGGCTCATTATGGATATGCCTATCAGGTCCGGGCCAAGGCATGACACCTTATCGGCAAAATCCTCCCAGCCGGCAAGTGTCCTCATATCAATAAGCGATATATCACTATATCCCTCTTTTTTACATACCGCGCTTAAAGAACACAGTCCGGCATGTATCTGGCTGAATATTACCGGTTCCCTGTTAATATTGAACCCTGATTCAGATATTGCCGGATAAACAAATGCGATTTTCATTTTTGCAGCGACCACTCCTTAAACTACTTATCGATCAAATTGACGCTGGCGCCATGAAACGGCCTAAATATCACTACCCAGCCCATAAACCTTTTATCATCACAATACACACGATCAAATTTTTTCTTCTTGAACAATATCTTCGTCATGATTTTTACGGGAAAAAGGCCTCTGAATACATGCTGTGTCAAATGAGAATGGCATATATTCATGGCCGGGCCTTTTTTTAAAGCGACAAACACCCAATTGTTGTCATTCAATTCCCTCTCTATTAATCCCACCCGTATATCCCGCGGGCCCGGGCTATCGCCAAAAACGAATAACAAGCGCTCTGTCCTGCCCCATCTATCCTCAAATATCCTCTTATTTTTTTCAAAATCCTTTCTGTAAGACTTAAGAAGGCGGAATGACCTGTTCTCTTTATGAAATACATATGAACCTAC
>Ga0272441_10007138_pt1 | contig 18300 bp, 10 predicted proteins | sample SSMProp6N_FD_193582 | JGI IMG/M metagenome (GOLD analysis project Ga0272441, IMG submission 193582) | Marine sediment archaeal communities from Little Sippewissett salt marsh, Falmouth, MA, United States - SSM-Prop-6N | ecosystem: Environmental > Aquatic > Marine > Wetlands > Sediment ... | reverse complement strand
ATGGAAAAAACCCAACTGGAAGTCGGCGGACGAAAATCACTCCCGCGTGTGGTCCTGGTCTTCGATGAAAAATACCGATTGATGGGAATGGTCCGACGTCGCGATATCCTCAGGGGATTGGGACCGGACGCAATGCAGGAAACCCTGGAAAGAATCGGAGAAAGTGATCCCGGCCTGCAACGGGACCGCCACCCGGGAAAATCTGGAGGCCAATCCATGCTGGCGGATATCCGCACCCGTTCCGATCGACCGGTGCGCGATGTCATGACGCCGATCCGGGTATCATTGCAGAGTACTGATGCCATTATGGAAATAATAACGGTCATGGTTATGAACGACATCAGTATGGTTCCGGTTCTGGAGGATGACGTCATCATTGGAGTGGTACGTTCCGCGGATGTCCTGCATCAGATCGGGAAGTTGATTATATAAGATGCTCGATACGGCCGGGTGGTCGTGGCAGATGGCATGGATTATTAAACAGAAGTGACATTAATGATACTTGCGCGCGTTTTTCCCTTTTTAGACTGGTTCCATAAGTACTCATCGGACAAATTGCGCCGTGATCTGATCGGAGGTCTCACGGTGGCGTTGGTGCTGGTGCCGCAGTCAATGGCGTATGCACAGCTGGCCGGACTGCCGGCCTATTATGGTCTATACGCCTCTTTCCTCCCCCCGCTGGTCGCCGCGCTGTTCGGTTCCAGCCGCCAGCTGGCAACCGGGCCGGTGGCGGTGGTATCACTCATGACCGCCACCGCGTTGGAACCGCTCGCCACTACCGGCAGTGAGGCCTATATCGCGTACGCCATTTTGCTGGCATTGCTGGTCGGCGTCTTCCAATTCATGCTGGGGATTTTGCGGCTGGGTTTGGTGGTCAATTTCATGTCTCATCCGGTGGTCAACGGTTTTACCAATGCCGCCGCGATCATTATCGCCTCATCTCAGCTTTCAAAACTCTTTGGGGTTTCCGTCGACAGCGCCGAGCACCATTATGAAACCATCTACAACGTTATCAAGGCCGCGGTCTCCTTTACGCATTGGCCCACGTTTGCCCTGGCGGTCCTGGCATTCGGCGTCATGATTATCCTGCGGCGAATCAATCCGCGCATTCCCAATGTCCTGGTGGCCGTAATCGTCACCACCATCATTTCCTGGGCAATCGGCTTTGAACGAATGCATACGACCGACCTGGCGGCTGTCGAATGCCCGGAGGTGCAAAACGAAATCAATCACTATATCACTGCCATGACAGCCATGAATGAGCGGACCGATCAGCGGGTGCATATCCGAGAGCAATATGACCGGGCGGTTGCAGATAAGGGCGAGCGTTCAACTTCGGCTATCGAGCTTCAGCACGATATGGCACTGGCCAATATTGAAATCGAAGAATATAAAACGATGGTGCGTGAACACCGGGCGCGTCTGCGCGGCGTATTGCTGGAAGCCCATGAAATCGCCGACCGCGGCCTGGTATTTTATAAGCGGGGAGCCGGGCCCGATGATGCACCGTCGGTCGGCGGCAACTGGCGTCTGAAAGTCGGCAATAAAAATCTTGATCCCGAAAAACTGATTCTGACCGGCGGCGGTGCCGTGGTCGGCAATATCCCCAGTGGCCTGCCCTCCATCAGCGTTCCGCGTTTTGAACTGTCGACCGCCATAAGCCTGTTTTCCATTGCCATGATCATATCATTACTGGGTTTCATGGAAGCTATCTCTATTGCCAAGGCTATCGCCGCCAAAACCGGTCACCGCCTTGATCCCAACCAGGAACTGATCGGCCAGGGACTTGCCAATATCGTTGGCTCGCTGGGGCAAAGTTATGCCGTCTCCGGTTCGTTCTCGCGATCTGCCGTGAATCTGCAGGCCGGAGCCGTTACCGGGCTGTCGAACGTATTCAGCAGTATGATCGTCGTCATCACCCTGCTGTTTTTCACGCCATTGTTGTATCACCTGCCACAGTCCGTGCTGGCGGCAATTATCATGATGGCCGTCGTGGGACTGGTTAATGTCAAGGTCTTTATTCACACCTGGCGGGCCCAGCGATACGATGGCATCATTGGTCTTATCAGCTTTATCTGCACTCTGGCCTTTGCGCCGCACCTCGACCGGGGTATCATTATCGGGATTGTGCTGTCGCTGTTATTGTATCTCCTGCGTAACATGAAGCCGGCGATTGCCATGCTCTCCCTTCATCCTGATGGAACTTACCGCAGTCGTATTCGTTTTGATCTTGACCAGTGCAAGCATATCGCCGTCGTTCGCTATGCCGGTTCGCTGTTTTTTGCCAATGTCAGCTATCTTGAGGACCAGATTCTGGACACCGTGCGAAACATGCCCGACCTGCAGCATATCCTGATCGTCGGCAATGGCATCAATGAACTCGACGCCTCCGGTGAGGAAATGCTGGTCGCCCTGGTAAATCGCCTGCACGAACGCGGCCTGGGAGTGTCGATCAGCGGGTTGAATGACTCGGTGCTGGATGTCATGCGCCGGACCGGGTTGCTGGCCTTGATTGGCGAAGAAAATCTGTATCGGAATGCCACCCGCGCCATCAGCGCCATCTGGGAAAAAACTCATCTCGGAACCGATGAGACTAATTGCCCCCTGAAAGTCGTACCATTCAAACGATTTGCAGTTGCGCCAACGTCGCGGACCAGAAAAGATATGACCGCCCCCAAAAATCCCCGGGATGACAATCCGGAGTCGGAATCTTAAGGTCAGAGTCGGTGACAAACAAGGGCTGGTCGCAGGCCGGGCTGTTACACGACAACAGCGCATCTCGCCTTGCGCCGGCACATTCTTACCGCTATATTGCGAAAAACGAAGCCAGTGGCGTAATACCTGTAACGATAAAAAGGTGAGATGACAAATGCCGGAAACCGATCAGGAATTACGATTTTTCAAAGTGGTGCTCAGTTCCATTGCCGATGGTGTCTTTACCGTCGACAGTAGCCGTGTCATCACCAGTTTCAACAACGCCGCCGAGCGAATTACCGGAATACCGGCCTCCAAGGCAATCGGCAAGAAATGCTATGAGGTCTTTCACTCCGACATTTGTGAATCATGTTTACTTGATGCCACGCTCAAAACGGGAGTTGAAACGGTCGACCGACCGGTGCATATCATCAACGCCCAGGGGCAGACCATTCCCGTCAGCATCTCCACGTCGGTGTTACGCGATGATAACGATGACGTCCTGGGAGCGGTTGAGACTTTTCGGGACCTTTCCGCAATTGAAGATCTTCGGAAAGAACTGGATAAGAAATACTCCTTTGAAGATATTATATCTAAAAGCCCCAGAATTACCAAGTTGTTTACGATCTTGCCCGATGTTGCCGAGAGTGAAAGCACGGTGCTAATTCAGGGGCCGTCCGGATCGGGCAAAGAGCTGTTCGCTCGCGCGATTCATAATATCAGCCCGCGCAAGAATCAAAACTATGTGGTGATCAATTGCGGGACGTTGCCCGTGCACCTCTTCGAATCAGAACTATTCGGCTATGTCAAGGGGGCTTTTACCGATGCCAAACGGGACAAACCGGGCAAACTGGCGAAGGCGAACCGGGGGACGGTGTTCTTTGATGAAATCGGTGAACTGCCCCTCTCAACACAGGTAAAACTATTGCGCCTTTTACAACAACGAGAGTACGAACCGGTGGGAAGTACCGAAATCATCAATGCCGATATCCGCGTGGTTGCCGCCACCAATAAGGACCTCAAAAAACTGGTCCTGCAGGGAAAATTTCGCGACGATCTGTACTTCCGCCTGGCGGTGGTGAAATTCGAATTGCCACCACTGGTGGAACGACGGGAAGATATCCCCTACCTGGTCGATCACTTTATCAGGAAATTCAACTCGCGGCGGGGAAAGAATATCATCAGCGTCAGCCCCTCGGTGATGAACATCCTGATGCGTCATGACTTTCCCGGTAATATCCGCGAGCTGGAAAACATTATCGAATACGGTTTTGTGGTGTGCCACGGAAGTATCATCAAGCGCGATCACATTCCCTCGGAAATTCTCCGGGCCGATGCGACAGCACAGGCGGAACAGGGCAAACCCAACACGCCGGTAATGCAGACTATCGATGAGGAAACCAGTATCAGGCACGCCCTTTCGGAATGTCAGGGACGCCTGTCCGAAGCCGCCCGAAATCTTGGGATACATCGCACCACCCTCTGGCGCCGCCTTAAACGATATCAAATAGACCCGAATCAGTTCAAAATCGCTGACTAATCTCATTCATCCACTTCTATACGTTGCAATTATCCAATAATGTTGCGATAACGTTGCACCGCAACGCTACATGTTGCACCAAGCGCAACATCACGCCAACGACAGCATCCTTGTAATATTCAGCCAGTCAATCACTTATAGCACAATAACTCAGATTGGCATGAAACATGCCATTATGAATGACAATGATTACTATAATTGCAATACCAAAGCTCAATGAAAACATTGCGCCGTGTTTTGAGACCGCCAAGTATTTTTTGATCAATAAAGTAAAAAACGGCCATGAGATTCTCTCTTCGAAGATTGTCAGTAGCACCGGTTGCGAAGGATTCGGCCGGGTGCGGCTTCTGCAGGACAATATGGTCAATACCCTGATATGCAGTGGTATCAAGGCTTTCTATCGCGAGCTTCTGGTCTCTTCGGGACTTACGGTTATTGATTCGGTTGATTTTGAGCTGGAGGAGGCGGTTGGTCGCTTTCTTGACGGCCAGCTAAAACCGGTTGTGCGCGAAGAGGACATGACCGACATGTCGGCCGAGATTCCCCATGATGACCTGGTGTGTTGGGCGAGGGAGTTGTTTGAAAGCCACGGCTATCGGATTCCAAGCTCAGCATTGGAACCGGCCTTTCCGATTGACCTGGTCGCCGAAATGAAATGCCCGGTATGCGGGCGCACGATACGAGTGGCGATTTGTTGTGGCGCTCACACCTATCGTAGCGATCAGGAAATTCGGGAATTTTACCGCGTGACGCACACCTCCTATCAGGCCCGCGTCTATGTGTACCCGGCCAAAGCGAGCGTTCGGAAACATTGCTGTGAATATGGTATCCAGGTCGTTGACCCGGATGCCGACACGCTTAATCGTGACCACGTTGAACCCGGCCGGATACCCTTGTTGGACCGACCGATCCCCGGCCACGAACAGGCCTTCATGAATGGAGAGGCCGAATAGTGTACGAAAATAATCAATACGATCCATATGCCGGCGAATTTTAGTACGATTTGCAGATAACGGAGTAGCGATGAGAACACGCATCATTACGGCGGAGCAGAGAGAAAAGGCCTTTGCCTCCACCAAAAAACCTCAAGTCATTGAGAAACAGCGGCTGGATGTTCGCTATCATGTCGAGGACTACGAGGTTGAGGACCGGCCACGGCGTTTCCTAGAAGCATTTGCGGCCATTCTCAAACACACCAATTACCGGTTTGCGCTGGAACATTTCATCCGCATCTCGACCAAATGTTCCCGATGTGCGGTGCAATGCCCCGTCTACCAGGCAACCGGCGACGCGCATGATATTCCCTGTTATCGATCCGAGTTGTTGCTTTCGGTATACCGGCGGCACTTCACGATTGCAGGGTCACTGCGAGGTCGTTTGCTGGGTACCGGCCACTTGACCGATGAGAAAATCGAAGAAATGGCGGATTCGTTCTGGAATTGCACCGCCTGTCGACGCTGTACCATGGAATGTCCTTCCGGCATCGATCACGCACTGATCACCCACCTCGGGCGTTTCATCCTCAGCGAGATCGGCATCGCGCCCCGCGCGTTGGTGGTTTCCACCCGTGAACAACTTGAGGGTGCAACCGCTAACACCTCGGCCATTCCGCTTCCGGCCTTGAAAGACACGCTTGAGTTTCTCGAGGAGGACATGAAAGAGGAGACCGGGATAGATATCGATTTCCCGCTGGACGTGGAAGGAGTCGAATACCTTTTCACTCCGGCCGTGTCCGATTTTTTAATGGAGGCCGAAACTCTCATGGGGATCGCGGCGGTGTTCAAGGCCACCGGCGGTTCCTGGACGATTAGTACCAAATATTACGACGCTATCAACTATGGTCTCTTCTACAGCGACCGCATGCTGGAGCGGATTATTCGCAAACTCTATGCCGAGTCGGAGCGCCTTAACACACCCAATATTCTAATCGGGGAATGCGGTCATGCCAGCCGTTCCGCCAAGTACTATGTTCCGGTGCATTGTGGCGGTGAAAACGCCAAGCCGGTGCTCAACATCATGGAGTACACTTTGAAGATGCTTGAGAACGGCAAATTGAAACTCAAACCCGACACGATCACCGATCGGGTGACATATCACGATCCCTGTAATATTGCCCGACAGGGATGGATTGTTGAACAACCAAGAAAAATAATAAGAGCTTTCTGCAGTGATTTTGTCGAGATGACCCCACGCGGGACAGAGAACATCTGTTGCGGTGGTGGTGGCGGCACCGTCTCCATCGATGAAATCCGGCCTTATCGGACCGCTGTCGGTGGCAAGGCCAAGGCCGACCAGATTCGCGCCACCGGCGCCAAATACCTTATTGCACCGTGCGCCAACTGCAAAAAGCAGTTGCGTGAACTGGTCGAGGATCAGAAAATCGATTGCGAGGTGGTGGGGCTTCATGACCTTATCTACAAAGCGATTGATTATAAAGGTTCGTATGCCGGTCTTTCGGCAACGCAGGAGAAAGGATAACCATTGGAAACACTACTTGAATTTGCCAAAGGACCCCTGTTCCGACTCACGTTTCTCGTGATGGTCCTGGGATTGATCCGCATTGTGGTGTTGGACGTGTGGGGTGCGATTGCCGCTTATCGACGAGCCGGTGACAAGCAACTGGCCTGGGGGACCGCCATCCGCAACACGTTGCAATGGCTCTTTCCCGTGCGGCGGGTATTTACCCAGCGACCGGTTTACAGTCTTTTTTCAATTCTGTTTCATGTCGGCCTGATCATCGTGCCGATATTCCTGCTGGCCCATGTCCAATTGTGGGAAAGCGGAGCGGGAGTATCCTGGTGGACGCTTCCTCACGTATGGGCGGACGTGCTCACCTTGACCACAATCGGTTTCGCCCTGGCGTTGTTATTGGGACGCCTGTTCGATGGAGGCGCGCGCTTTCTCAGCCGCAAGCAGGATTACATCTGGCCGATTTTGTTGATGTTACCCTTTATAACCGGATATCTGTGTGCCAATGCCGGGATGCGCCCGTCGTTTTACCAGTTATTGATGCTGGTGCACATTCTTTCGGGCGAATTGATTTTTGTGCTAATTCCGTTCACCAAAATTGCGCACTGCGTGCTCATGCCGTTTTCGCAGTTTATAATAGCGCTGGCCTGGAAATTCCCGGCCCGGGTCGATGATAAAATATGCACCACCCTCAACAAGAAAGGAGCGCCGGTATGAAAGCCATTCTGACGGATATAACCAAATGTATCGGTTGCTTCGAATGCGTGGCGGCGTGCAAGGCCGCCCATGGACTTCCGAACGACGTCCCGCGCGAGTGGCACCGTAACGATGGTCTCTCGGCTCAGAACTGGACATCGATAGTATCGAAACCCGGTTCACATTACATTCGCAAACAATGTCGGCATTGTCTGGAGCCGGCCTGTGTTTCGGCGTGTCCCGTAGCCGCGCTGGTGCGAACTGATACTGGCGCCGTAATCTATGAACCGTCCAAATGCATCGGGTGCCGCTATTGTATGATTGCCTGTCCCTTCGGTATTCCGCGATATGATTGGGAAAAGGCCGTGCCGTACATCCAGAAATGCGACATGTGTTACGATCGCATCATCCAGGGAAAACAACCGGCCTGTATTGAAGCCTGTCCCACTCAGGCTACGATATTCGGAGATCGGGATGAAATGCTGGCCGAGGCGCATCGCCGCATCAAAGAAGAGCCGGACAAGTATCTTGATCGCGTATTTGGGGAGAAAGAACTGGGAGGCCTGTCGGTCCTCTATATCGGTGATATCGACCTGGAATTCCTGTCGTATCCAGCCCGGAGCAACACGCCGGTATTGCCGAAGACCACCACGACTGCAATGAGCGCGGTGCCGCCGGCTTTCGTCGGCATGGGAGCCGTTATGGGCGGTCTGTACTGGTTTTGCAAACGCCGGGAGAAAGTCCAGGCGGAAACCAAGAAAGACGAGGGTGCCCAATGAACAGAGTCAAAACCTTCAAATCGATATTATGGGCTATAACCGGCCTGGCCGTGGCCTTCGGTACCGTCCGGATGTTTTGGGGGCTGGGTGCGGTTTCCAATCTGAGTGACACCACGCCGTGGGGAATCTGGAAAGGATTGAACGTTGTTCCCGGAATCGCCCTGGCAGGTGGTGGATTTGTCGTGACCGCGATCATCTACATTATGCGTCGCACGGAGTTTCAAAGATATACCCGGATTACCGTCCTGCTGGCCTTCCTGGGCTATATCACCGCGGCGACAGCGCTGGTGGCCGAACTGGGACTGCCCTGGATGGTGTGGCATCCCATCATCTACTGGCAACACCATTCGGCGCTGTTCGAAATCTCATGGTGTGTTATTCTCTATCTCACGGTGCTTTTCCTGGAGTTTATCCCGGTACCGTTGGAACACACGGGATGGCTGAGTTCAATCCGGCGTTTCCTGACCAAATACAAACTGGTGCTGGTGTTTTTGGGCGTGATGATTTCAACCCTGCATCAGTCGTCACTCGGAACACTGTTCTTAATTACGCCGGAAAAACTGCACGGCCTGTGGTACTCTTCGCTTCTGCCGATTCTCTTTTTCATCTCCGCCGTGGCGGTGGGACCGTTAATGCTCATCCTGGCAGTGCTCGTCATTTCCGCCTTATACCGCCAGCCGCTCGAAACCGACAAACTCGCCAAACTCGGCGGTGCTTCGGCCATCGTCCTGGCCATTTTCGGAGCCATCCGGCTGATTGACCTGCTGGCATCCGGAAAAATGGGCTCGGCGTTTGACGGCTCCTGGCAGGCAATCGTGTTTCTGATCGAGTTTTCGGTGGGCGTCATTATCCCGGTCGTCATCATGAGTATCGGACGCTTGCGACGTTCCCCCGCCGGCCTGTGGACCGCCACCAGCCTGGCCGTCATCGGCCTCGGCCTGCACCGCGCCAACTGCGCCGGGATCATGCTCGTGCGCACCGGCCCGATCTACTTCCCCACCATTTATGAAATTACCATCAGCCTGGGAATTCTATCGGCGGCCATTATCGTCTTTTTGTATTGTGTGGAACGATTTAAAATGTGGGAGATGCCCTGGGAGGATGCCCAGGAAAAACCCGCCGCGTTACCGCAATTCGATCGCGCCTCCGAAGTCTGGCTGGGAACACCCCGCATTGCCGGCCGCACCGTCTATTCACTGGTCTTTGTCATTGCTCTGGCGGTTGGCGTGGTGGCGATATCAACCGACCGTATCGAAAGCGCAGGAGTCAGGGACGCGACCGTTATCCCGGCGCGTGGCGGCGATACCCTGTTTGTCGACGGGAATCTGGATGGCTATGGCGTAATCTTCGCCCACGAGGAACATGTCAAACGTGAAGGCGGTAACCAATCGTGCGTACGGTGCCATCATATGAACCTGCCGCTTGACAAGAATACCGAATGCGCCGCCTGCCATCGTAACATGTACTCCGGGGCGGATGTCTTCCGGCATGACTGGCATGCCTCGCCGAACGGCGGCAACCTGGCTTGCGGTCAATGCCACGACCAGGATCTGGAACGGACCGCCGCGACCGCAACCACTTGCGATGAATGTCACAAAGATATGGTTCCCGTTGATACCCGCATTGCGATAGAGCAGTATATTGCGCCGTCGTATGCCGACGCCATGCACGGGGTGTGCATTGAATGCCACCGACAGAAGGCATTGGAACTTGTGGAAAAAGAGGATCTGGGCCGGTGCGCGGCGTGCCATACTATAGATGCACCGCAGTACTTGCCGGAAAATGTATACCATATGTTCCGCGACACGTCCTTCAACCATGTCGTAATGCCCCCCATCACCGATGCCAATAGCCGGAAAGAGGAAGCATATTGATGAGAACCGTGCTTATTGTCGATGACGAACCGGATGTGATTGCCTATCTCGGCGCCGTCCTGGAAGCGGCCGGTTTTGCCGTCCATGCGGCCGATAGTACCGAACAGGGGCTTAAGCTGGCCGAACAGGTCAGGCCCGATTTAATCTGCCTGGACATCATGATGCCGAAGGAATCGGGGTTGTCCCTGTATACCAAGTTGCGTGCCGACCAAAGGCTCGCCGATATCCCCGTGGTTATTATCAGCGGCATCCAGACTGAACAGGAATTTGATTTTCAGGCACTGGTCAAGGACAGCAGTATTCCTCCGCCGGAAGCGTTTTTCGAAAAGCCGATCAATGTCGCTGAATTCGAAAATGCCATCAAACGCCTGGTGCCACAACCTAGGGCGCGAACCTAGCGGAAAGAAGCGCAGGATATGAGTTCATCAGCGAAGAAAAAAACGCCGGGACTGGAAGAGTGGATGTACCATAGCCTTTTCCAGCAGGTGCCGTTCAACGTCGCTATCATTGATCGGGACTACAATATTGTCAGTGCCAATGACAATTTTACCGAATACTTCGGCCAATGGCGTGGCAGAAAATGCTATAAGGTTTACAAGAACCTGGATCAACCCTGCCTCGGGTGCAATGCCCGACTGACGTTTGAGGATGCGCAACCACGTCTTTCCGACGAATCCGGGGTCGACCAGCATGGCAAAGAGGCGCACTATGTCGTCCATATTGCGCCGCTCAGGAAACGCAAGGGAGCCACCGTCAAATATATCATCGAGATGTCGCGGGATATCGTGGAAACCAAGAACTGGCAGATGGAATATCAATTGCTGTTCGAACGCGTGCCGTGCTATATTACCGTGATCGATCGCAATTACAAGATCATCCGCGCCAACGAGGCCTTCCGGAAAAATTTCGGAGACGTGATTGGACGGCGATGTTTCGAAGTGTACAAGAAACGCAAAACCAAATGCCCCAATTGTCCGGCCTCCCGCACCTTTCGGGATGGGCAGGTCCACCGTTCACAACAGGTCGGGATCAAGAAGGGCGGCGAGCAGGCTCACTACGTGCTGACCACTTCGCCACTCGGCAGGCAGGCTGATCAGATTGCCCATGTTATCGAGATGTCAACCGATATTAGCGACGTGAAGAAACTGGAGAAGGAAGTGCTGGAAGCCGAGCGCCTGGGTGCCGTCGGGCAAACCGTGGCGGGTTTGGCCCACAGTATTAAAAATATCCTGATGGGCCTCGAAGGTGGCATGTACATTATGGGTCGGGGGCTGGAAGTGAATGACCGCGACAAATTGGATCAGGGATGGGAAATGCTCGAACGCAATTTCAACAAAACCACCTCGCTGGTGCGGGATTTCCTCAGCTTTGCCAAGGGACGCATGCCGGAATTGGAAATGGTTAATCCCAACCGGCTCGTCGAGGAAATTATCGGCCTGTACCAGGCGATTGCCGCTGACGTCGGCGTGGCCTTGAAAGCCGATCTCAATCCGCGCGCCCATTCCGTCCCACTCGATCCCAAGGGGATTCATACCTGCCTGACCAACCTGGTTTCCAATGCCATCGATGCCTGTGAGATGAGCGATAATAAACACGGGGAAGTCTGCATCAGCACTACCGACAAAAAAGGAGTGCTGTCATTTATCGTTTCCGATAACGGCACCGGGATGGACTCGGAAATCAAGGGTAAAGTGTTCACCACCTTTTTTACCACCAAGGGGGGCAAGGGGACCGGTCTGGGATTGCTGACGACACGCAAGATCGTCAAGGAACATGGTGGACGGATCAGCGTCAGTTCCAAACCGAGTGAAGGAACCAGGTTTAGAATTGCATTTCCGAAATCGCGTCTCAACGCACTGTATAAAGAGGAAAAATCCAAGTAAATGCAGGAATATATAGTAAGGAGCGCCCATGACCAAACCAGATAATAAGACGGTTCTGGTTGTCGATGATGAAGAGGACGTCCGGAAATACCTGTCGATGGCACTGAGTGATGCCGGGTTTAATGTCCTGACTGCCACCAGCGGGATTGAGGCCTTGGATGTCATGAAGAAAAAAACACCTGATATGATCTCGTTGGATTTGGTTATGCCCAAAGGATCCGGCGTCAGATTCTATCGCGAACTCAAAAAGAACAAGGCCTGGGCCGGTATTCCCATCCTGATCGTCACCGGCCATGCCCGGGATGACGTGGGGAAAGCCGACCTGAAGGAACTGACCATGTCAGGCGCCGGTATCTACCTTGAAAAACCGGTCAAGCCCAATCGGTACATTGCGGCCATCAAGCAACTCCTGGGGATGGATACGACGGAGGATGAAACCGAAACCGCCAGGCAGGTTCAGATGCAGAACGAGTTGAAGAACATGATCGACGATGCCGATCCGGAAACTCTGCGCAAACTGCAGGAACTCATTAAAAAGCAGAAAGAGTAAGCTTTCCGGGTGCCGTCGGCAGGCACCATCACAGAATAAGACCGGGCCGGATTATTCCGGTCCGGTCTTTTTGGGCATATACTCTTCAGTTTATATCATACCGTTATTACCATTCACAGACCGGAGCCGGTCCGGGAGGATCACTGTAAATATAATCAATCAGGTACAGGATATCCAACAGGTTGATGGCACCGTCCGCCTTACCAACCGTGTTAACATCAGCCGCCTCGGGTGGATTCGGTGCGGGACCGGCCGGCGTCCCATACAGATATGATATCAAAAATAGAATATCAAGCAGGTTGACATTGGTATCACCGTCGACATCCCCGCAAACCGGAATATAGGTCTTAAAAAACACCGTTACACTATCAACTCCGGCATTCGCCACCGCCATATCCAGATACCCGTCACCGTCGAAATTTGCCGCACAGACTGATACCGGTTCGGTTCCTGCCGCCAGTAAAGTGTGGGGTACCAGGGAGCCGTCCCCCTTGCTGAGCAATACCGAGATGTCGTTGGAATTCCCATGTGCCACGATCACATCAAGCCAACCGTCTCCGTCATAATCAACGGTTTTAATCGATATCGGCCCGTCCTTCACTGCATAGGTAATGCTTACGGTGAAATCCCCCCCACCGTCATTAAGGAGAACGGCAATACTGTCAGCGCCATAATTGGCCGTTACCAGGTCGGCCAGGCCATCGGTGTTAAAATCGGCTATCGCCAGTGAGCGCGGATCATCACCGACCGCGTATATCTCCCGTGATGCAAAAGTCCCATCGCCGCTATTGGGCAAAACGGAGATTTCATCGGCGCTGGCATCGGCCGAGACGATGTCAACATCACCGTCGTTGTCAAAGTCGGATGCGGCCACGGACAGCGGGCCGTCGCCGACGGTGTATTCCGTCGCTGTGCCAAAACTGCCATCGCCGGCGTTGATTAAGACCGATATATCATCCGAACCTTCGTTTGCCGTCACCAGGTCCCCATACCCATCCCCGTTAACGTCGGCCGCAGTCACCGACCGGGGGTCAGTGCCGACACTGTATGAAACCGGGGTGGCAAACGAGCCGTCGCCGTTGTTCATCAGCACCCCGACGGCATTGTCGCCGTAATTGGCCGTAACGGCGTCAAGATCGCCGTCACCGTCCAGATCGGAGACATATACCGCACGGGGATCATTACCGACCGCATAAGTCGCAAATCCGCCGAAGGTGCTGTCCTGGTTGTTGAGGTAAACGATAATATTGTTGGAACTGCGATTTGCCGCGATGATATCCGGCCAAAGATCTCCATCGACATCCGCGGCAATGACTGAACGCGGGTTGTCACCGGCCTGGTAAGAGGAATCCATGTATATGTTGCCGGGCGCCGATACCGGTTGCGTATGGTAGGACCAGATCTGATAGGTCTCCAGGGCCGGGCCGCCCGAGGATTGCACGTCTTCGGTGAGCAGGACTGTTACCATGTCGCCCAATGCGAACGGTGTATCGGGATCAAATTCGGCCTTGCGTTCTCCGGCATTGTATGTGATTGTGCCGGTATGAAAACCGGTCGTCTGGCCATACACGATAAAGGTCGATGCATTGATGGTGGTCTCATTCATGTCATGATTGAACCATACGGTAATCGGCGAATCGATTGCGACATCGGCGTCATTTCGTGCCGGTGCGGAGGAATCGACATAGACCACCACTCGGTTGATTAACAGCGAGATATCGTCGGATTCGGAGTTGGCGGTGGCCAGATCGAGATCGCCGTCATGATCAAGATCGACCGCGGCCAGGGATAATGGGGTGTCCCCGACCGGGTAGTGAGCCTGATCGGCAAACGTTCCGTCGCCGTTATTAACCAGAACTGACACGTTATCGGATTGGGCATTGGTGATTGCCAGATCAGGATGCCCATCGGCATTGACATCGGCCATCGCGATGGAAAACGGATATATTCCGACCGGGTAGTCAACCGCGGCCAGGAAAACTCCGGTCCCGTCGTTGAGCAAAACCGATACCGTTCCTGCCAGACGGTTGACCGTCGCAATATCGGCAAAACCGTCACCGTCGATATCGGCGGAAATCAGTGATCGCGGTCCGGACCCAATCGCATAGGCGGAATCACCGGTGAATGTCCCGTCCCCCGAACCGTCGAGGATATACACCGTACTGGAGTCATAATTGGCCACCGCCAGGTCAGCCCTGCCATCGTTATCGAAATCACCCGCAATAATCGCCCTCGGCCCGCCGTTGGCGGCGTACCGCATCTGCCCCGCATACGTCCCGTCACCATCGTTTAATAGAACCGAAATGTCTTCGTCATATTCATTGGCGGCGGCAAGATCAATATCACCATCGCTGTCGACATCGAATCCCGTCAGGGCCTCGACGCCGTCGCCGACCGCATAGGTCGACGGTGCTCCGTAGGCGCCGCCGTCATTCAACAATATCGAAACATCAGCTCCGTATTCATTGGCTACGGCCAAATCCATATCCCCGTCATTATCCAGATCGCCCGCAAATATCGCCGACGGCCCATCGCCGACACTGTGGACGGTATGCGCAAATGTATTGTCGCCGTTATTGATAAGAACCGAAATGTTGTCAGTCTCCTGGTTGGCCGTGACCAGATCATAATACATATCACCATCGATATCCGCCGCCGTTATCGCGGTCGGCGAGTAGCCGATGGTCTGTGCGATCTGCGGTCCAAATGTACCCTCACCACTGCCGACAGCACAACCAAATGTCCACACCTGTCCCTGGGCCAGGGGAGCGCGTTCCGTGGAGAGAATATCGGTCGTAAGGTGCACTGAGACAATTTCCCCGTTCGTGAAATCCATATCCGGGTCAAAGGTCATGCTGTAAGTCTGATCATCGTATGAAAACACCCCGGCGTGATACCCCGTCAGCAGACCGTGAACCACGAAAGAGGAGGCGTCCATCGTGGTCTCGTCCATGTCAATGTCAAACGTTATCTCGATTGTGGATGACGTGGAAACATCAAGATCGTTTGCAGCTGGTGACGCGGCGGTTACACCTGGTACCGGTCGATTTAAAAACACCTGCAGACTGTCCACCGACGGGAGCGTAACGACCAGATCAATATCGCCGTCACCGTTAAAATCGGCGGCCGTCATACCCTGAGGTGAATATGTCAGGGCATTGACCTCATGGCTGGCAAATGTTCCATCGCCATTATTACGAAGTAGCGAGAAGTCGGAGGCAAAACTGTTGGCCGTGACCGCATCAAGATCACCATCACCATCGAAGTCCGCAATTACCAGCGATGCGGCACCGTCACCGGCACCGGCAATTTGACGCGGGCCAAAGGAACCATCCGCGTTTCCGGGAAGGACAGCGATGTTGTCTGATCCCTGGTTGGATGTGACCAAATCAATCCGGCCATCATGAGTCACGTCGATAGCATGAATGGCGTTGGGGTAACTCGCCGTTTGATAATCGCTCTTGAAAACGAATGTCCCGTCTCCCCGGTTTAATATCACCGAGACGTCGCCCGAAGGCCCGTTGGCGGTTGCGACGTCAAAATCGCAGTCACCATCCAGGTCCGCGATACAAATTGCAATCGGTTGCGTCGCAATGCCGTACTCGGCATGAAAACCAAATGTCCCATCCTGGTTGTTGATGAGAACCGAGATCCCCTCCGATTGTTGATTTGCCACGGCCAGATCGGGATACCCGTTTCCGTTCAGGTCACCGATACAGACCGCTCGCGGCCATTCGCCGACCGGGTACACGGACTGCCCGGCGAAAGTGCCGTCTCCGTTGTTCAATAATACCGAGATATTCCAGGAGGCATTGTTGACGGTTACCAGATCGGCGTCACCATCCCGGTCCAGATCGCCGGTGGCAATATGCAAGGGGTAGTTGCCGACGCCGTATGCAATACCGCTGGCGAATATTCCGCCACCCTGGTTGATGAATACCGAAACCGTTCCATTGATGCGATTTGTCACCGCGACATCAAGTGCGCCGTCACCGTCAAAATCCGCCGCGCAGGTGCTATATGGTTCTTCACCCGCAACGTGCATGGCATCACTCATGAAATTCGCAGGCCCGGTTTCCGCCAGTGTGGTAAATGACCAGTGCCGGCTTCGCTCCAGACGATATCCGTCAACCGACTCAATATCCTTTGACAGGGTAACCGAGACATGTTCGCCGTTGTAAAAACCAGCGCTGGGAGTAAAGGTTGCCTTGTGGTCAATATCATCATAAACCAGCACGCCGCTGATTAATCCGCTGTATTCCCCGTAGACCCACAGGGATGAGCTGGTTAAGGTGGCGTCGTTGATGTCGCGGTCAAACCAGATTATAATATCGGACGAAACCGGGGCATCGGTTACTCCGGGAGCCGGTTGCATGGAATCAATGTTGACCACCGGGTGATTGAGCATAATCGAGATGTTGTTGGATCCTGAATTGGCGGTGGCCAGATCAAGGTCACCGTCACCGTCATAATCACCGTATGCAATGGACGTCGGCATAATTCCTGTGGCGTGGGCCGTATGAGCCGTAAAATCGCCGTCACCGTCATTCAATAACACCGAATAATCCTGAGAATCGTAATTGGCGGTGGCCAGGTCGAGATCGCCATCACCATCAAAATCAGCGCATATGGAGCGAACCGGTCCCCCCCCGACAACCTGGGTCACCTGGGCGGCGAAGGTCCCGTCACCGTTATTGGCCAGTAGTGAAAAGTCATCGGAATTATAATTGGCGACATGCAGGTCAAGATCACCATCGGCATCGGTGTCGGCGGCGTATACCGACACGGGATTATTGCCGACTGTATAAGTTGTCTGGGTGGCATATGTTCCATCATCGTTGTTCAATAGCACCGAAATATTGTCAGAGTTCTCGTTTGCCGATACCAGATCGAGATCATTATCGCCATCAAGATCGACTGCCACCACCGAGACCGGACCCGTCCCGACCGAGTAATCGACATTGGTGGCGAAACTTCCACTACCATTGTTCATTAGTACCGAGACATCATTGGAATATCCATTGGCCGTCGCCAAATCAATCGCCCCATCGCCATCGAGATCGGCGGCATAAATCGATAGCGGACCATCGCCGGTATCATACAGGGTTCGCGTGGCCAGCGTTCCGTCTCCGTTGTTCAGCAGAACTGCTACCTTATATGAACCCTTGTTGGCCGTCGCCACGTCCATGTCACCGTCACCATCAAGATCGGCCGCACACACCGAAGCGGGAGAACTGCCCACCTGGTACGGCACTTGCGATGCAAACGTACCATCGCCATTCCCCATAAAAACCGAGATGCTGTCTGAACTGTGATTCGATACAACCAGATCGAGATCGCCGTCAGCGTTAAGGTCAGCGGAGTACACGCAATACGGCTCACTGCCGGCAACATATGTCGTCTGACAGGTAAACGTTCCCGGGCCGTCATCAACCGTCGCGGTAAATGACCAGGCATGGGAACTTGCCAGCGGAGCTCCCACCGAGGACTCGATTCCGGTGGTTAAAACCACCGTCACAACCTCTCCGAAATAAAAATCCGCATTCGGGTTAAACGTCGCCGTTTTAGAAGGACCATCATAGGAAATACTCCCGCTGTGTCTGCCCGATATCTGGCCATTGACCAGAAATGTTGAGCCTGTTATGGTCGTTTCATCCATGTCGATGTCGAACGTCACGGTAATGTCAGCATCCACCGCGACTGCAAGGGCGTTCTCCTGCGGTGAACCCGAAACGATGACAGGGGTCTGGGCCTGAACCATCAGGCCGCATGCCATCAGCAACAAAAGATACAGGTACTTAGAAAATACTTGTGG
>Ga0272441_10007136_pt1 | contig 18303 bp, 18 predicted proteins | sample SSMProp6N_FD_193582 | JGI IMG/M metagenome (GOLD analysis project Ga0272441, IMG submission 193582) | Marine sediment archaeal communities from Little Sippewissett salt marsh, Falmouth, MA, United States - SSM-Prop-6N | ecosystem: Environmental > Aquatic > Marine > Wetlands > Sediment ... | reverse complement strand
ACGAAGCTTTTATCCGATTTGCACTTTTGTTTGAGGAGTTTCATGTCATCGTTCCATTTATTGCCATCGAAAAAGCGCAGCCCTTTAAAATCTCTCACCTTGTAGAGGGATTTTTCTCCGTAGCAGGTCCCGAGATACACGTGTTCCAGGTTGTTGTCGGCCGCCCATTTGATAACGGAGAACATCATCCACTTGCCCAGGGAATAGATCTGATGGTCCAGGGAAAAGAAAGCAAACCAGTAATGGAGAGTCCCTTTTTCGATTATGGCTACAACGTATCCCACTTCAACACCTTTTAGCGTGAACTTGAAAACATGACTGATGCTCGGATTGTTGAGGATGTAATTCAGGCGTTTCTCACTGATCGACTCGCTGAAGCGCTGTTCTGCGAAATCCGAACAGAACCTGACAAAAGCAGTCTCGTTCACATCAAATTTCTCGATCGGAACGACCTCGAAACCAGGGTGCATCTCGATAATTTTCTTTGCTACCCTTCGGTTCTCCGATGATTCTCGGAACTCACCCAGGTTGACGCGAAGGCTCCGGGCCAGGTAATAGACTTCTTCTTTGAGATCGGGATTGTTTGAATAGGGGAGAAAGCCCTTGTCGTAAATGTCAGGTAGCTCAGACTTCGCTTCTTTCAGGCAGTATACGGCATAGTTGAAGGTATATGTGCTATAGTCGACAAGGCTCTCGGATCTGAATATCTTCATGGACAGACATTAAAAAACCCGTCAGGTCAAGAAAGACCTGACGGGTAAAAGTACCATTTTTTTATTCCTTGGATATCAATTCCTGCTGAATGTTCGCGGGTACCGGCTCAAAAGAGGCGAATTTGGTGCTGAAGTTCGCCCTTCCCTGGGTTTGGGAGCGAAGGCTGGTCGAATATCTGTACATCTCCGCTTCAGGGACTTTGGCCTTAATGATCTGGTGCGTTCCATCGCTGTCCATACCCATGATTATGGATCTCCTGGATTGCAGGTCGGTCATCACATTTCCCATGAGCTCTTCCGGTACGCGTACTTCCAGGTCCTGGATGGGCTCGAGCAATTTTGGTTTGGCATCCAAAAACGCCGCCTTGAAGGCATGTGCTCCGGCGATCTTGAACGAGATGTCGTTCGAATCCACGGTGTGCATCTTTCCGTCAAACACCATGACCCGAATGTCACGTGCATATGATCCGGTCAACGGGCCTTCCTCCATGACCTCGAGTATTCCTTTCAGAATAGCCGGTAAATAGCGGGTATCGATCACTCCGCCCGTAATGCAGTTGTAAAAGACCAGTTTTCCTCCCCATTTGAGGTCGATTTCTTCTTTGCCCCGGATGTTGAAGCCCACGGGTTCCTCCATACCCTCATACCAGGGCTCGATTTTCAGGTGAACTTCCCCGAACTGTCCTGCACCACCGGATTGTTTCTTGTGGCGATAGCTTTGGGTAGCCGCTCGTTGGATGGTTTCCCTATAGGCGATTCGCGGCCGGTCAAACTGGGCCTCGATGCCGTAAAGGTTTTTCAGTGTCCAGTCTATGGTTGCCAGATGCAGCTCTCCCTGGCAGGAAAGAATCTGTTGACGAATCTCATTGGAGAATCGCACGTCTATAGTCGGGTCCTGGCTGTGCAGCCTTTTGAGGGCCTCCATGAGTTTTTCCTCATCCTTTTTGTTCACAGCACTGACGGCTTTGCGGATCCTCGCACTTGGGAAGATAATCGGTTTTATCGTGATCTCGGTATTGGGATCCCGAAGGGTGTCATTGGTTTCGGTGCTCTTCAGCTTCAAAGAAGCGCCAATGTCTCCAGCCGTGAGTTTTTCGACAGACTCGCGTTTCTTGCCATCCATGATATACAGTTGGTTAAGGCTTTCGAGCTCTTCGGTTCTTGAATTCTTGAGGCGGTCATTTTGTTTGACCTCCCCGGATTTCACCTTGAAGAAGGTGACCTGACCCAGGTTGGGCTCGTGGTAAGTTTTAAAGATAAACAAGGCCGTTGGCTCCGTGGAGAGACATTTTATTTCATTGCCCTCAAGGCTTTGCTCGGGTTTGAGGTCCGCAGCAGCGGGAGCCACGTTATCGATAAAGCCCATGAGTCGTCCTGAACCCATGTCGTTCAGTGCAGAAACACAAAATACGGGGAAGAGTTCGTGATTGAGCATGCCTTTCTGTATCCCCAGGCGCATTTCATCCTCGTTCAGGGTACCCTTGTCGAAGTACAGTTCCATGAGCTCCTCATCATTCTCAGCCGCCTTTTCAACGAGCTCGTTGTGCAGATGATCTGCAAGCTCTTTCTGATCTTCAGGAATCTGCAGCTTCTCGGGTTTGCCTCCCTCGGGTTTGAACTTGTACATTTTCATTTTCAACACATCGATGATGCATTGGGCGCCATCCACGACAAGAGGATACTGCACCTTGACCGCGTTGTTCCCAACAAGATCCACGATGCTTTGGAAGCTCTGGTCAAAATTCGCTTGCGGATGATCGATCTGGTTAATGACAAAAAGCGTGGGTCTGCTGAATTTATTTATATACTGCCAGATGATCTCCGTTCCTACTTCCACCCCGTGCTGGGCGTTGATCACAGTGACCAGAGAATCGGCTACCCTCATGGTTGAGGCGATCTCCCCGATGAAGTCGTCCAGTCCCGGAGTGTCAATGATGTTGATTTTGTAGTTCCTCCATTCGGTGTGCAGGGGGGTCGCAAAAACGGAGGCTTCTCTTTCGTGCTCAATTTCGTGGTAATCCGCCACGGTGTTGTGATCCTCAACGGTTCCCCGTCGGTTCAACAACCCGGCTTCAAACAACATGGTTTCGGCAAGTGTGGTCTTGCCGCTGTTATGGGCGCCAACAAAGGCCACGTTTTTGATGTGCTTTTCGTCATATACTTTCATGAAATTAGTCTTTAATGGTTCACTCGCATAAAGTTATGAAATTATGGAGGAACTATTTCATGACATATGTTAGCCCATGGCAGATTTTTAGCTGATTTTTCAGGCGGTGCGGTGGGTCAAATGATGTTGACTTCGGTGGCTAGCTCAATTCCGAATCGCCGGAGGACTTCAGCCTGTATGCGTTTAGACAAATTTAGAATCTCCGCACCCGATGCCTCTCCGTGATTGACCAAAACAAGTGCCTGTTTGGCATGGACTCCCGCATCTCCGAATCGCTTGCCTTTGAATCCGCTTTGTTCGACCAGCCAACCGGCGGGAACCTTCACATCACGGGAATCGATGTTGTAAAAGGGCATATCAGGATAGATTGCCTGGAGAGATTCCAACTGTTCTTTGGGGATAACCGGGTTTTTGAAAAAACTGCCGCTGTTGCCCAGCTCCTTCGGATCGGGAAGCTTGCTCTGCCTTATGGCGATGACGACCCCGGAGATGTCCTTGATCGTCGGCTTTTCAATGCCTCTTTCGGCCAGCTCGGAGCGTATGGCTCCGTAATCCGTCACCAGTTTGTGATTTCTTTTGGTCAGGGAAAAGGTTACATTGAGGATGATGAACTTTCCTTTGAGCTCATTTTTGAAAACCGATTCCCGGTAGCCGAAATGACAGTCATCGGCTGAGAATTTCACAATTCTGCCACTTTCGATCTCCATGGCTTCAAGCTCGTGGAAAACATCCTTGATTTCCACCCCGTAGGCACCAATGTTCTGCATGGGAGAGGTGCCCACCTGTCCGGGAATGAGCGAAAGATTCTCCAGGCCCCCGAGGTCATTTGCAATGCACCAGTCCACAAATTCGTGCCAGTTCTCTCCTGCCTGGGCTCTGACCAGAGTGTGATCCGAATCCTTGCCCGGGATCACTTCAATGCCTTTGAGCTGTATGTGAACAACCGGCTTTTCGATATCCCGGGTGAGCAAGATGTTGCTCCCGCCGCTCAGGACAAAGAGGTCCTTGTTCGTCTCTACTATGGACCTGAGTTGGTCCAAGTTTTCGATGTTGGCGAACCTTCTGGCATTGGCCTCAATGCCGAAAGTGTTGTAGGGACGCAAAGAAATGTTTTCCAGGAACATCAGCCGGGGTATTGGTCCAGCGCCAGGCGAAGCAGCTCAACGGATCGCAACAAGCTTTCCTTTTTCAGAACGTAGGCGATCCGTATTTGGTTTTTTCCTGATCCGGGGGTGCTGTAGAATCCGCTCGCAGGAGCGACCATAACTGTTTCTCCTTTGTCTTCGAATTTCTCGAGCATCCATTGTGCAAAATCATCTGCATCCTCCACAGGAAGCTCCGCCATGCAATAAAAGGCTCCTTTTGGGGACGAAACCTTTACATTTTCGATTCCTTTCAAGGCGTTGATCAGGATCTTTCTTCTCTCATCGTACTCGTGGATCACATCGTCAAAATAACTCTGTGGGGTCTCCAGGGCGGCTTCACTTGCCATAAGGGCAAAGGTAGGGGAGCTAAGGCGTGCCTGTGCATATTTTAGTGCCGCCTGAATGACTTCAGGGTTCTTTGAGACTATGCAGCCGATTCGTGCCCCGCACATGCTGTAACGCTTGGATACCGAGTCGATCATGATCGCGTGGTCCTCCAACCCTTGCTGGCTCATTACGGAGTGGTGTTGAATGCCGTCGTAGACGAATTCCCGGTAGACCTCGTCGGCGATTAGAAACAGGTCGTGCTTGAGGGCAAGATTTTTCAATTTGATGATTTCTTCTTCAGAGTAGAGATAACCCGTCGGGTTGCCGGGGTTGCAGATCAAAATAGCCTTGGTCTTTGCTGTGATCTTTTTCTCAAACGCTTCGATGGGAGGAAGGGCAAAGCCGTTCTCAATGCTCGATTCAATCGGAACCACCTCGATGCCATTGGCCACTGAGAAGCCGTTGTAATTCGCATAAAAGGGTTCGGGGATGATGATCTGATCTCCAAAATCGGTTATGCTGCCCAGAGCGAAGAGAAGAGCCTCCGAACCTCCCGTGGTAACTATGATGTCCGATTCGTTGACGTCAATCTGGTGTCTTCGGTAATAGGCGGCCAATTTCTTCCTGTAGGTCTCTGATCCTTCACTTCTCGCGTAGGCCAGAACTTCGATGGAATTGTTTTTAACGGCATCAAGCGCCACCTGAGGTGTTTTGATGTCTGGCTGTCCTATGTTCAGGTGGTAGACCCTTGTTCCTCTTTTCTTGGCTTCCTCGGCATAAGGCACCAGTTTTCTGATCGGAGATTCGGGCATTTTTTGCCCCTTGGCAGAGATTTTTGGCATTTTCTTAAGATCCTGAATTACATTGCAAAATTGCAAAATATTCCTCTATATTTTCGATGAATTCCTATCTTTTTTCAAGGATATTGCTTATCTTTAACTATCTGTTAAACTTTAAAATGAGATATTATGTCAAGTGATTCTAAATTGTTGTTAGGGCTCATCTTAGGTGCAGCGACTGGTGCAGTTGCAGGTCTGCTTCTTGCTCCGGCTTCGGGTAAAGAGACCCGGGAGAATATTTCTGATAAGGCAAGTGAATTGAAGAGTGATCTGGACAAGAAATTCAATGAGCTGTCTCAAAAGATTCAGGATCTCGATGGAGAGTCTATCGCTGAGTTCAAGGAAAAATTCAATGACGTCAAGGACTCTGTGAAGGAGAAATACGATCAGATGGCTGCAAAAGTCAAAGACCTTGAAAAGGAGCTTACCGCCAAGATGGATAAGTTGAAAAAGGAAGGGAAAACTGTTGAAGCCAACGCGAATTCAATTTAATCCAGATTGAATCTTAATGGTTGAATTGGTAAAGAAATACGTCGAAAACAGGATTCAGCTTGTTAAATTAAATTTGATCGGTGCAATAGCCAATGTGGCTGCAGGAATGGTCAGTTCTTTCTTGCTGCTTGTAATTGCCATGTTGATATTGCTGATGTTCAGTATTTCTTTGGCCTTTTGGTTCTCAACTTTCTTTGAAAGCGAAATCATTGGATTTGCGCTTGTCGGAGTGTTGTATCTTATCTTTTTTATTATTTATGCAGCCTTCGCCAAGAAGGGTGTAGAGGCAAGAATCAAAGATGAAATCGTGGCTTCTGCACTTTCGGAAGTTGATGATTTGACTGAACTGGAGGAAGATGAAAGTTAATACCAAGACTCCTATTCGCTCGATGAAGGACCTGAACCGGACCAAGGAAAGTTTGCGCCTTGAAATAGCGGCCCAGGAAATGGAGTTGCTCGAGCATCCTCTTGTTTCAGTACCTTTGGCCCTGTTAGAGGGCTCTTCGATTAAAGGTTCAATTCACGATTCCTTGGAATCATTTTCATTGGGTAATTACAAGAATGCCCTGATGAGTCTGGTAGGCACTTTCCTGTTGGCCAATAGAAAGACAAGAAAGATATTCATTGTCTTCATGCTCGCCAAGGAATTGGTGCCTTTCGTCATTCATAAGATGAATGATATAGTCAAAAAATAGCGTTTCAAAATGCAGATTTTGAAACGCTAAATTTTTCTTAAACCCATTGCCGTCTCTATTTTTTATAGTACTTTCCTAAGCCTTTACACCTACAGATGAAGGTTTCGAATGTACTGCTTTCCTGCTTGTTTTTATTGGCGTTTGCCCCGGTATGTGCACAGGGCAGCTTTGTCCTGTCGCCCGGTCGCGAGGACAAAGCCGTGGTGCCTTTTAATTTGGTGAACAACATGATGGTCATCAAAGCCAAAGTCAATGGTAAGGAGCTCTCTTTTTTGGTCGATACGGGAGTTAAGAAGACGGTTTTGTTCAATGTGCAAGTGTCAGACTCTCTGCTTCTGAGGAATATTGAAACACTGAAGCTGAGGGGTTTGGGTGAGGGAAATTCTATCAATGCCGTCAGTTCGAATGGCAATTTATTCCGTTGTAATGGGATCATCAACCCGTCTCTATCTCTTTTTATGATAACGGACAATCTGTTTGACCTTTCGGCCAAGATGGGCATTGATATTCATGGGATCATCGGAGGGGACCTGTTCGAAGACTTCGTTGTGAAAATCAATTATGCGTCGGAGAAATTAACTTTTTATGATCCCGCCACCTACAAGTATTCCAAATGCAAATCGTGCGAGAGCTTCCCCTTGGATTTTTATGGCAGCAAACCGTATCTGGACGTCTATGTGACCAACCAGGCCGGAACCGAGCACAAGGTCAAGCTTCTTATTGATTCTGGGGGAGGGGACTCTCTATGGCTCTTCCCGTACTCGGATCCCAACATCTATGTGCCTGAAAAAAATTTTGATGATTACCTCGGCAAGGGGCTCAGCGGGGACATTTACGGTAAGAGGGCAAAGCTGAGGGAAATTCGCATTGGAAGCTTCTTAATTTTCGATGCCAATGTATCCTATCCCGATTCCACCTCTATGCTAACCATGCATCAAAACAAGGAAAGAAATGGCACACTGGGGGCCGGGATCTTAAAAAGGTTTCACGTGATTATGGATTATCCGGGCAGACGGATCACTTTGAAAAAGAACAACAGGTTCTTTAATGAGCCTTTCCTCTATAACAAGAGCGGCATTGAGATTGTTTACGGAGGTGAGATGCTGGTCAAGGAAAAGCGCACGCGGATCAACCCGGTTGAGGGCGAAAACAACCCGTCGATCACCGACATCATTTACAGCTATGGTCTGACCTACAAGCCCAGCTACAAGATTGCGGTGATCCGACATGGGTCACCCGCCCATCTCGCCGGATTGCGTGAGGGGGATATCATACTCGAAATAAACGGAAGAGAGGCGTATAACATGAAGATGGAGGAGGTCAATCATATGTTTTCTCAAAAGGCCGATAAGCGCATTCGTATGCTTGTGGATCGCAATGGAGAGCATTTGAATTACGAATTCGTGCTCCGGAGTTTGCTTTGAAGACAGAAGTCGGGAATAAAAAAAGCCCTGAAAATTTTTCAAGGGCTTTTACTTATGCAGTGCTCAAATGAGCTTAATTCGTGTCAGAGACCACTGATTTTTTCTTTTCAATGTCCGCTGTTCCCTCCTCAAGAACACGTCCTTTGATTCTCAGGACCTTTGTGTCTTCGTAGGCATTGGAAGTGATGGTCACCGTTTTCGAAAACGGACCGATGCGATTCGTCGCATACTTCACTTTGATTTCTCCGGTTTCGCCGGGCATGATCGGCTTTTCGGGTTTGGTCGGGACAGTACATCCGCAACTTCCTTTTACCTGGCTGATGATAAGGGGAGACTTCCCTACATTTTTGAATTTGAACACACGGTTGCCATCCGAATTGGCGGCAATCTCACCGTAGTCGATGACTTCGTTTTCAAACTCGAAAACGGGCCCCGTAAAATCTTTGAGAATTTCTTCTTTCGTTTGCCCTTGCATGCTCTGGGTGAGCAGGCCGACAAACATAATGATGAATAATTTTTTCATGGTACCTGATTTTGACCGTAAAATTAATGTTTTTACCTGAAAATGTAACTGAATTGGAAACGATATATTGCTTAAAATTGTAATTTTGCACACTATTTGACAAAATTTTAACAGATGAAAATCCCGACCACGTATCAGGCAGAAAAAGTCGAAGACAAATGGTATGATTACTGGATGAAGAATGGTTATTTCAGGTCCGTTCCGGATGGGCGCATACCTTACACGATCGTCATTCCGCCACCGAACGTGACTGGGGTTTTGCACATGGGGCACATGCTCAATAACACCATTCAGGATGTTCTGATTCGCAGAAAGCGGATGCAGGGCTTCAATGCCTGTTGGGTTCCGGGAACCGATCATGCCTCCATTGCGACGGAGGCCAAAGTTGTGGCCAAACTCAAGGGAGAGGGAATTGAAAAGTCAGATTTGACGCGTGAAGAGTTTGTTGATCACGCCTGGGAATGGACCCACAAACACGGAGGAATGATCCTGGAACAGCTCAAAAAGCTTGGAGCCTCTTGTGACTGGGAAAGAACCAAATTCACCATGGATGAGGATATGAACCAATCGGTGACCAAGGTTTTCATCGACCTTTACAAGAAAGGCCTTATTTACAAGGGCTACAGGATGGTCAATTGGGATCCACAGGCAAAAACCACCTTGAGCGACGAGGAGGTTATTTATGAAGAGAAGCCCGGGCACCTTTACTATGTGAATTACCCGATAGAGGGTAGTGACGAGGTGGTTCAGATCGCAACCACAAGACCCGAGACGATTTTGGGTGATACGGCCATCTGCGTCCACCCCGAAGATTCCAGGTTCACTCATCTGAAAGGCAAAAATGCGATTGTACCCCTGGTCAAAAGGGTGATTCCGATCATTGAGGATGAATACGTCGACATGGAATTCGGAACAGGGAGCCTGAAGATTACACCGGCCCATGATCCGAATGACAAAGAGATAGGTGAGAAGCACAATCTCGAGGTGATCGACATCTTCAATGACGACGGTACCCTGAATGCGAATGGGATCCACTATGAAGGTCGGGACCGTTTCGAGGTGCGCAAGGATATCGCGAAAGAGCTGAAAGAAAAAGGCTATCTCGTCAAGGTGGAAGACTACACGCATAAGGTGGGTACCTCTGAGCGAACCAAAGTAGTCATCGAACCCAAAATATCGGAGCAGTGGTTCCTGAAGATGGAAAACCTGGTCAAACCGGCTATTGAGGCGGTCCTGAACACTAAGGAAGTGCGCCTTGTCCCATCGAAATTTGAGAACACTTACCGTCACTGGATGGAGAACATCCGGGATTGGAACATTTCTCGCCAGTTGTACTGGGGACACAGGATACCGGCATTCTACTACGGAGAAGGCACCCAGGATTTTGTGGTTGCTGCCACGGCTGAAGAGGCCCTCGCACAAGTGGTCAGGATGCCCGGGAAGTCAGGCTTCAGGCTATCAGATTTGCGGCAGGATGAGGATTCCCTGGATACCTGGTTCTCATCATGGCTTTGGCCCATTAGCGTTTTCAACGGAATCAACGAGCCCTCAAATGAAGATTTCAAATATTACTATCCGACCAACGACCTGGTTACCGGGCCGGACATTTTATTCTTCTGGGTGGCCAGAATGATTATTGCGGGTTATGAGTTTGCAGACGCGAAACCCTTTGAAAACGTATATCTCACGGGCCTCGTGCGCGACAAGAAGCGCAGGAAAATGTCAAAGTCTCTCGGTAACTCTCCTGATCCGGAAGAGCTGATGACTCAATATGGTGCAGATGGGGTCAGGGCAGGAATTCTCATGAGCTCTGCGGCCGGAAATGACCTTCTGTTCGATGAAGGGCTCATGATGCAGGGCAGGAACTTTGCCAATAAAATCTGGAATGGTTTTAGGCTGGTCAAGGGATGGGAAGTCTCTGAGGATGAAAAACAACCCGAAGCGGCCAAACTGGCGATACAGTGGTATCGTTCAAAATTCAACGGGACATTGAAGTATATTGATGAACAGTTTGAGCAATATCGCTTGTCAGACGCCTTAACGGCGATCTATAAACTCATTTGGGATGATTTTTCCTCGTGGTTTCTGGAATGGGTCAAGCCGGCCTATGGAAAACCGATAGATTCAGAGACGCTGGAGGCCGTGGTATCCTTTTTTGAGGGGAACCTGAGATTGCTTCATCCGTTCATGCCATTTATCACAGAGGAGATTTGGCAGCACTTCAGAGAAAGAAGCCCGGAAGAAGCTCTGATCGTATCCTCTTATCCGATTCAGGAAGACTTTGACGGCAAGGTGCTTAAAGAGTTTGAATTGGTAAAAGAAATTGTATCTGCTGTGCGTAACATAAGAAAGGAAAAGGGCATTTCGTTCAAGGAGAGCCTGGAACTTTGTGTGCTCGAAAGCGCGAACAGGGAGTCGGGTTACGATGCGGCCATTCAGAAACTCACAAATGTTTCCGCGATAATAAGGGTGGATGACAAAGTTGACAGGTCAGTGTCTTTCCGGGTCGGGGCCAATGAGTTTTTCATTCCTGTACAAGACAATATTGACGTGGAGGAGGAGAAGAAGAAATTGGAGAAGGAGCTGGAGTACAACAAGGGTTTTCTCCTCTCGGTTCAGAAGAAGCTGAGCAATGAGAGATTTGTCAACAACGCGCCCGAGCAGGTCATCGCGAATGAAAGAAAAAAAGAAGCGGATGCCCTGGCCAAGATCGAAGTCCTGGAACAAAGCATCCGCTCTTTGTAATCTTCTGCTTGCCCTTTAAACTATTAAGGGTCTACTGCTTATTCTCCTGTTTTGACAGCCAGGATCTTGGCATTCAGGGCAACATCGTTCCAGGTCTTGCTGACGCCGTCAGAACCCGTGTGGAGTACTTTGCAGGCCTCGTTCAGTGATTCAAGGGCAGCCTGGGCACCCCATTCGTTGAGGTCCATGGTTGCACTGACGTGAATGGTATCCTGCTCCACTTCATAGTTGAAAGGCAGAGATTTGCTCAATCCGTTCATGGAAATCTCCAGTTTGCCCGAATTGGCAGTCTCGACATTGAATTTTCCTTTCAGTGTCATTGAATTCTCCATTACCGCAAAAAAGAACTTCTGCAATTTCCCATCCCGGATGGTGTCATTGGTGAAGATCGAATTGACAGGGATCTCAAAGCCCAGGTCTCTCAAGGTGCCAGCGGCATCTTCACTTGGTTTGCTGCTGACGATTCTGACATCTTTGAAAGTTCCTTTGACAGGGACTTTTTCAGAAGTCTTGTAGGCTGTCCACTGCATGCTGGAACCCGCCTCACTCGCTTCGAATTGAATCGAAGGCTTCTCGGCCTCTGTAGTTTCGGTTTTCTCGTTTTTGCAGGATATCAGCTGACCACCCAGGACCAGCATAACTGCAATGTAAAATAAATGCTTCATTGATTTCAAAAATTAGTAGTTAAAGAATTTGGTGGATTTTAGTCGATTTTCTGTCCGGTGTGTTCTTCTACCAAAGCGATGTACTTCTCCTTGGCCTCTTCCACGGAAATATTGTTGAGTTGGAAATATGCGTTCAGCTTGAATGCATTTCTAACCATGTCATTTCCTGACGGAATCACGACAGAGTCTTTCTGAGTTGCGTGCTTGTAATAAGAATAAAATCTGAGCATGACATCCGGAGGCAACTTTTGGGTCATTGCCGAAGCAATTTCAAAAGCTTTGTTGAATTTTCTGTCAAGATCAGTCATTTTTTAAGGCGATTACCGTTTCTCCACCACGCACTGACTCATTGAGTCCCACGCGAATCTCAAAATCCAAAGGTACAAAAATATCCAGCCGGGAACCAAACTTGATAAATCCTGCATCGGTACCCTGGACCACCTGCTGTCCGACACTGGCGTAGTTGACAATTCTACGAGCTACTGCTCCTGCGACCTGGCGGTACATGACCTCACCCAACGTCTTGTTCTCAACTACTATGCTCGTGCGTTCGTTGTCTTCCGAGGACTTGGGGTGCCAGGCGACGAGATATTTTCCCGGATGGTATTTGCTGTATTTCACTACACCACTTACCGGGTAACGGGTGACATGCACATTCAGTGGAGACATGAAAATCGAGATCTGTTTTCGCTTTCCCTTGAAGTATTCCTTTTCTTCGACATCTTCGATGACCACCACTTTTCCATCAGCCGGAGCGATGACATGAAGGTCATTCAAGGCTGTTTTTCTGTTTGGGTCCCTGAAGAACTGCAAAATGAGCAGAAAAAATAGCAGGAAAAGGATCATCAGGGGCTTTTGAATCCATATATTGGATACAAAGTGGTCGGTGATCAATATGCCCGCGACGACTATTAGACCCGTGATCAGGATGGTTTTGAATCCTTCTTTGTGAAACATCAGGTGGTAAGAAATAAATAAATATAAATAAACGGAGTGGCAAAGATAATACTATCCAGTCGATCTAAAAAGCCCCCGTGGCCAGGAAGCAGGTTGCTGCTGTCCTTCAAGCCGGCCTGACGCTTGAACATCGATTCGATCAGGTCCCCTAGAACTCCGAAAACACTGACGAGTATAGCAATGGTGAACCACTGAAGGGGCTGAACGCTCGAGCAGTATTTTGCCACGATATATGCGGCGATAAACGTGAAGATGAATCCTCCCAAAAACCCTTCGATTGTTTTGTTGGGAGAAACCCTTTCAATGAGCTTGTTCCGACCAAAATTCTTGCCGATCAAAAAGGCGAAAACATCATTGCTCCAGATGAGAAAAAAGATGCCCAATATGACTGAGGTGTCAAAGGTGCGGTCAAAGTTGAGGTAGGGAATCTTGATCAGGAGTCCGAAAGGCAGAGCGACGTATATCAGGGTCAGGAAATTCTTTCCCACATACTGAATGGCTATTTTCCTGGACGAGACCAGTGCCATGACAAGGGACAGGTAAATCACGCTGATCAGTACTCCGATTATGATTCGCTCATTGAGATCGTCATCGAATACGAGCAGGTTGTTATTGGATATCACGGCGACGGAAAAAGCCGTTATTGCCAGCAAGTAGGGGTAGATGCTGTCCAGTTCGATGATTCGGATAAACTCATAGATGCATACAAGCATGAACATAAAGAACAGACCGTAGAAGTAAATGGGTCCGGAGAGTGAGGCTGCCACAATGAGAGCCACGTAAATCAATCCGAAAATGATTCGTTTGGTAAAGTTGTTCATGTACCTATAAATCTTCTAACAGCAGCAAATATAGCGTTTTGGAATTAGTGAGGCCATAGCTCATGAAATCTGTTTCGGATTTATCAATGATGAAGTCTTTTATGGAACTGATAATGGTTGGGGCGTTCTTTTCTGATCGGCTCCGAATTCCGGAAATACCGTCTCGTCCGTCTTTGACGATCTGACTCGTTCTCGCAAGAACTATGAAATTACTCGGAAGATCCTTGAGTTTTTTGTCCCCGAGCTGTCTCGAGGAGAACATGATGCTCCCATCCGTCGCAACAAGACACTCACAATAGGTCAGAAAGGGTAGGGAAGAGATGATCTTCTTTGTTCTTGCACTGTTAATACTCGTCAGGAGCTTGTGCAACTCCTCTTCGTGGGATATGACATTGTTCCATTGGTTTTCCTGAAGCACCTGCATCAGGTTTCTCTCAACCTCCTCCTGATCCGAGCAATATAGGAACTTACCTCCTTTGTGAATGAACTTTTTTACAAATGCTTCGTCGATTGACCCTTCCTGAATCTCCTGCGCCCTGCTTTGATCTTCCTTTTCAGTCGGTTTAATGATTTTATTCAAAAACTTATTGAAGAAACTCATAGTCAATTATTATCCCTCAAATGTACAAAAAGACTTTGATTATTTTGAGCTTTCCTCAGCGATTTCGCTGTCCTTGGAATCGGGTTTTTCAACAGTGATTTCTTCCTTGGAATCTCCGCTGGTTTCAGCGATCTTCTCCTCTTTGGCCTCTTCGGTTTCAGCCGGCTCTTCTTTAGCAAAAGGTCGCGCTCCGAATATCTTTCTCAGATCCCCTTCGAAGATGACCTCTTTCTCGACCAGGATTTCAGCCAATTGAATCAGCTTGTCCTTGTTTCTTTTCAGAATGTCAATGGCTCTCTGGTATTGTTTCTCAATGATCTTCGAGATTTCCTGGTCAATGGTCTGAGCGGTGAGCTCACTGTAGGGTTTCGTGAAATTGTAGTCGGCCTGACCGCTTGAATCGTAATAAGTGATGTTGCCGATCTTGTCATTTAATCCATAGACGCTTACTATGGCCCGGGCCTGTCTTGTGACTTTCTCCAGGTCATTGAGTGCACCCGTTGAGATTCTGTCAAACATGACCTTTTCGGCCGCCCGACCCCCAAGAGTCGCACACATTTCATCCAGCATCTGATCGGTTTCAACGATTTGTCTCTCTTCAGGCAAGTACCAGGCCGCTCCAAGCGACCTTCCACGTGGCACAATCGTTACCTTGACCAGGGGAGCCGCATGCTCGAGCATCCAACTTACCGTGGCGTGCCCCGCTTCGTGATAGGCTATGGTTTTCTTCTCCTTTGGAGTAATGATCTTATTCTTCTTTTCGAGACCTCCAATGATACGGTCTACCGCATCCATAAAGTCCTGGTGGTGAACCTTTTTCTTGCTCTTTCTCGCTGCGACCAGGGCAGACTCATTGCACACATTGGCAATGTCGGCTCCTGAGAATCCTGGTGTTTGCTTAGAAAGAAATTCGAGATCAACATCATCGGCCAATTTCAGCGGCTTCACGTGAACCTCAAAAATCTCCTTTCTTTCATTCTTGTCGGGGAGATCCACATAGATCTGTCTGTCAAATCGACCTGCCCTCATCAGGGCCTTGTCGAGCACATCGGCACGGTTGGTGGCTGCAATTACAATGACATTGGTGTCGGTTCCGAAACCATCCATCTCCGTCAGAAGCTGGTTCAACGTGTTCTCTCTTTCGTCGTTGCCACCTGTAATGCTGTTTTTCCCTCGCGCTCGTCCTATGGCATCGATTTCATCGATAAAGATGATCGAAGGAGATTTCGCAGCAGCCTGTTTGAAAAGGTCCCTTACCCTGGAGGCTCCTACGCCTACGAACATTTCTACAAAATCAGACCCCGAAAGAGAAAAGAAAGGAACTCCTGCCTCTCCTGCCACGGCTTTGGCAAGGAGAGTTTTTCCTGTCCCCGGAGGCCCTACCAGCAAGGCTCCCTTCGGAATTTTTCCTCCGAGTGCGGTGTATTTGTCCGGGCTCTTCAAAAAGTCCACGATTTCCTGGACCTCTTCCTTGGCGCCTTCCAGTCCGGCTACATCCTTGAAGGAGGTCCTGACCTTGGTATTCTCGTCAAAGATTTTTGCCTTTGATTTTCCAATATTGAAGATCTGGCCCCCGGCTCCACCGCCTCCTGCACCTGACATCCTTCGCATGAAGAATATCCAAAGTCCGATGATAAAGATAAAGGGCAGCCAGACCAGGATCGAATCGAAGAAACTCGTGCGTGTCGTGTTGTCTTTGTCAAAATCCAGATCATACTCCTTTTTTGCTTCGCTCAGACTGTTTTCAAAATTCTGAAGGTCTCCGAAGTCGTAAATGTAAGTAGGTGAAGTTTGACCAAAAATTGTCGGGTTTTTAGACTTGTTGTAGCGATCCTTCGTATTGAGGGCCTCACTTTTAATGGTCAACTGGGCGATGTCACCATTGACAATGAGGATTTTTTCTATGTCATTGTCGTTGAGAATTTCCCTGAACTCGTTTTGCGAGAGCTTGTTGCCTCCCACATCCGAGCTGTTCATCAGCTGGTATCCGATCAACAGGGCGAAAATTATCCCGTATATCCAATAGAAGTTGAACTTGAAGTTGAACTGCTTGAATGGTGAGTTGTTGTCGTTTTCTTTATTTGGTTCTTCTCTTTTCATGAATTTGTTTTAATGGTAAAGCAGGTCAGTAAGCGCTGGGTACCTGAGTGATCTTTCCGTCTCCCCACAATTCTTCGAGACCGTAGAATTCCCTGATGTGTTTTTGAAACACGTGAACCACTACATTGACGTAATCCAGCAGCACCCACTCTGCGTTCGACTCTCCTTCAACATGCCAGGGCTTTTCTTTCAATGACTTGCTTACGTTCTTCTGAATCGAACCCGATATGGCGCTCACTTGCGTATTCGAGGTTCCGTCACAGAGAACAAAATAGTCACACACTGTATTTTCAATGTCTCTTAAATCAAGTATCGTAATATTCTCTCCTTTAACATCTTCAATTCCTTTGATTATCTCGGTAATCAGAAGGTCTGTGTCCACTGTAATTCTCGTCATTAATTTAGCTCAAAATTTCTTGCAAATGTACCACATTTTTATCACTTTCGTGGATGTGCCACTTCAATTGTCCCCATGATTCATTTCAAACTTGATGCCACAGATTCCACCAATTCGTATTTGAAAGAACTCGTTAGGGAGGGAGAGGCTCGAAACTGGACCGTGGTGAGCACATATGAGCAAACCCGGGGTCGCGGACAGCAAGGGGCAGTTTGGTTCTCGGATGCAGGTAAGAATCTGACATTTAGTATTTTGATCAAAGATGTTGGGCTCAAGGCCAGGGATCAGTTTTTGCTGAATTGTGCAATTTCTCATGGCATTTTCAAGGTCATGGACGCATGTGAAATACCAAGGCTCAAGGTGAAGTGGCCCAACGACATAATGTCAGGCTCTTCCAAATTGGCGGGCATCCTGATTGAGAATTCACTGATTAATGACAGTATCGCCCATAGTGTGGTCGGAATCGGGCTCAATGTGAATCAGGAGGAATTTCCGTCCTCTTTGCCCAATGCCGTTTCCATGAAGCAGCTCACTCAAAAGCATTTCGCACTCAATGGAATTCTGGAGAAATTGGTTGGAAGCATCAAAGCAGAGATCGGTTTGATTGAAAGTGGCAACTATGAAATCCTCAGGGCCAATTACCAGGAGCTCATGTACAGGAGAAATGTTGCTCACATGTTTCGAATTCCCGGGGGCGATCCGTTTATGGCACAAATACAAGGTACAACCGAGAGCGGTCTACTCATCTTGAGAAAAGAAGATGACAGTCTGGCTCACTTTGCTTTCAAAGAAATCGAGTATCTGTAAAGCCAGCCTTCGTCAGTTTTTCCCAATGTTCTCGATGAGAGTGTCAATAAAGCGCTGTAAGGGGTTTTTGACCATCATTGCCACCATGGGATTGAATTCCCCTGAAAACAAGAGCTGTGCCTCGCATTTGTCTGCTTCGAGCTCCTGGATGTCTGCCGTAAGGGAGAATGGAAATTTTTCACTGGCTGATCCGAGAACGACCTTTTTGGGCTCCTCGCCTTCAAGCATCCGGAGTTTTATCTCGGGCATGCCTTTGAGTGCGAAGACGAAAGAATCTTCACGAGCCTCGAATTTATCTGTGTTCTCGGGCATGATGCTCTCGAAATTCTCGACTTTGGACAAGTAGTCAAAAAGCTCCTTGCTCGATTTATTGACCGTTATTTTTGGACTTTCTAAATTCATGGAATTTTGCTAACTCTGATTTGCTATATGTCCCAGTTTCCCGGGTCTTCTCGCCAGGTCTGCAGGGTTTTCAATTGTTTGCTGTCGATGAAATTCGTGTGAAGAGCCTGGTCCAGCAGGTTTTCATAGTCGCTGAGTGTGGTCAGGTCTACGTGCGCGTCTGTAAAATTTGATGTAGCCAGGTCAAAGCCATAGCTGAAGATGGCCACCATCCCTTTGACGCGGGCACCGGCTTCCCTCAGGGCTTCAACTGCATTGAGACTGCTTCTGCCCGTACTTATAAGGTCCTCGACGACCACTACATTCTGGCCGTTATCGAGAAATCCTTCGATTTGGTTCTTGCGACCGTGTTTCTTCGGTTCGGGACGCACGTAAATGAACGGCACCCCCAACTCCTGGGCCACTAAAACTCCTATGGCGATCGCACCGGTCGCCACGCCGGCCACCACATCCGGCTGACCGTGCTTTTCCAGAATGATCTTT
>Ga0272441_10007135_pt1 | contig 18304 bp, 13 predicted proteins | sample SSMProp6N_FD_193582 | JGI IMG/M metagenome (GOLD analysis project Ga0272441, IMG submission 193582) | Marine sediment archaeal communities from Little Sippewissett salt marsh, Falmouth, MA, United States - SSM-Prop-6N | ecosystem: Environmental > Aquatic > Marine > Wetlands > Sediment ... | reverse complement strand
TGTTACGAAGTATATGTTTTCAGGCGTTGCTAGAGGACCAACAGTTTTTCTCATGTGAGTTCTCAACTCTTTAGAGAGTTCGTCGGATGGCTTGTTTCCTGCCTTCAGAACAGCGAAGACAACAATCGATTCTCCTTTGATTTCGTGAGGTTTGCTGGCTACTGCTGCTTCTGCTACTGCCGGATGCGAAACCATTGCGCTTTCAAGCTCCACGGTTCCCAATCTGTGACCTGCAACCTTCAGAACTTCATCTGCCCTGCCTAACAGCCACAGGTACCCGTCCTCGTCTTTCATGCAGTAGTCTCCCGCATAGTAGGCGCCTGGGAATCTGGACCAGTAAGTTTCTTTGTACCGTTCAGGGTCCTTATAGACTGTCAGAGCCATTCCTGGCCATGGTTTCTTGATTATAATGTAGCCTCTAACGCCTGCAGGCACTGACTTTCCATTTTCATCTACAACGTCAACGTCGATTCCTGGCAGCGGGAATGTCGCGGAACCCGGTTTCAGAGGAACCAATCCTATTCCGGGCGCTGGCGAAATCATTATTCCTCCGGTTTCTGTTTGCCACCAAGTGTCCACGATTGGGCAGCGTTCTCCGCCTATGTTCTTGAAGTACCACATCCACGCTTCAGGGTTTATTGGTTCACCAACACTTCCTAGAATGGATAAGCTGCTTAAGTCATGCTTCTTGATCAGGTCTTCACCCAAACGCATGAACATCCGTATTGCTGTTGGCGACGTGTAAAGGGTTGTTATTTTGTATTCTTCAATGATTTCCCACCATCTGTCAGGTGTCGGATAGTCTGGTGCGCCTTCATACATGACTATTGATGCGCCATTGAGCAAGGGGGCATAGACGATGAAGCTGTGTCCTGTGACCCATCCGATGTCCGCGTTGCACCAGTACACGCTGTCTTCTTGTATGTTGAAAACCGTTTTGTAAACGGAGTTAATGTAGACCAAGTAGCCGCCTGTGCTGTGGACAATGCCTTTTGGTTTTCCTGTTGTCCCTGAGGTGTAAAGAATAAACAGTGGATGAGTGCTCTCAACGGCTAGAGGAGGTACAGGCTTCTCGTTATGCTTCATGACATCATGATACCAGACATCCCTGCCTTCTTCCATGCTGACTTCGTGGCCAGTTCTCTTTACAACTACCACTTTCTTCACTGACGGCGTGCTCTTCACTGCCTCATCAACTATTTTCTTTAGTTGAATGATTTTTCCTCTTCTGAAGCCGCCGTCCGCTGTTATGACAACATTAGCTTCAGTGTGATTCACTCGGTCAGCCAGAGCCTGTGAACTGAAACCAGAAAAGACTACCGTGTGAATCGCGCCTATTCTAGCACATGCCAGCATTGCTATGGGCAATTCAACTATCATGGGCAAATAAAATGCTACGCGGTCGCCATCTTTTACACCCAACTTCTTGAGTGCAGCCGCAAACTTGTTTACTTCTTTGTAGAGCTGGAGGTAGCTTAGGGTTTTTTCTTTGCCGTCTTCACCCACCCAATATATTGCTACTTTGTTTCGTCTCCAATTTTTCATGTGCTTATCAACACAAAGGTAGGAGGCGTTTAGCATGCCGCCGGGGAACCATTTTGCGAAGGGTGCATCCCAGTCAAGCACTCTGTCCCACGTGCTGAACCAATCTAGTTTTCTTGCTTCTTGGTCCCAAAACTCTTCTATGTCATCTAACGATTTTCTATACGTGTCCATATACCGTTTTATGGGCCAGTATCTTAATTCAACTGGAAGCGAATCAGTTTTCATATCATCACCTAATCTATCATTTGCGAGCGAACACAAAATACTCCGTCAATATATCTTTTACGGCTTCAACTGCAGACAAAAAACAGCTAATATTTCATTTTTTGTTTAGAAAAGCCGTCTCAATTGAATGTTTGTATAATTGGCGGGCCCGCAGGGATTTGAACCCTGGGTCTTCGGCTCCGAAGGCTTGCGCGTCACCTTTTCAGTTGACTCGACGCCTTATCCAAACTAGGCTACGGGCCCTACCGAGAATAGATGTTAGAATGGGTGATTAAAGTATAGCGGAAGTTCACTGTTTCTGGCGTGCCAAAGTTTGTTCGCTTTTTGAAAAATCCTTATATCGAAACAATTCATCGATGTAGGGTATCATGAAGAAGTTGTGTTTGGCTGCAATTTTTTGTTTTCTGTTGGTTACTTCACTTTTTGTTATTTCCCTTTTTCTTATTAACCCCCTCAGCAGCGGGTCTCCAGACATCTTTGTGGGCATCGACGTGGCTTACGACAATGTTGAAGAAATCAAAAGCCTTGTTGACGAAGTAAGCTCCTACACTAACACCATTGTGATTGGCAGCAACGGAATAACCTACAATGTCACCAAACTGGATGAGGTCTGCAGCTATGTTTACGATAGGGGAATGCACTTCATGGTTTTCATGCATCCCCACAATGAAACCGAAAAGTGTGAGGAACAGCGGCAATGGGTAGAGGACGCTAGAACTAGGTGGGGAGCGAGTTTCCTCGGTTTGTATGCCTACGATGAGCCTGGCGGAAGACAGCTGGATAACGCTGAATACAAGGTGTTAAATGAAAAACCCGCCAATTACTCAGACGCCGCAGAAAAATATGCCCTTGAATTAAACAACGTTCTTGGGTATATCCGGGAGAGCCCCATCAACTCTGGAAACTTGACATTGTTCACTTCAGATTATGGACTTTACTGGTTCGATTACCGTGGCGGCTATGACGTGCTTTTTGCGGAGTTTGGCTGGAACCACAGCAGCCAATTGAACGTGGCGCTCTGCAGAGGAGCAGCGACAGCACAAAACAAGGAGTGGGGCGTAATGATAACCTGGACATACAATCATCATCCCTACCTTGAGTCCGGACCTGAACTCTACGAGGACATGGTTCTAGCGTACAACAACGGAGCACAATACATTCTCGTCTTTGACACCACCAAAAACTACACTCACGGAATTCTAGAACAAGAACATCTGGATGCCTTGAAGCAGTTCTGGAATTACGCAGAAAACAATCCCAGAAAAACTGATGTTTCCTCTGAACGCGTGGCGTACGTTCTGCCTTACGGCTATGCCTACGGTTTTCGTGGTCCATGGGACAAAATTTGGGGCTTCTGGGAAGCAGAAGATGACCCACTCAGCTACGGAATAAGCGCAGATGTTGGCAAGTTTTTGGAAGACTACGACACCAAACTGGACATAATCTATGACGACGGAATAGTTGTGGACGACACCTACTCCAAGTACGTCTTCTGGAACGGAACAGTAATTTTGGTTCATAGTTTTTTGGCAGAAAACTAGCCTCCAAAGACACTTGATAGAGAGTACCTGATGATTAACTGCACAAAATTGGAGTCAGCCAAGAAAATCCTTTAATAAATGGAAGATTTTATGATGTGTCTAGGATGGGCTTGTAGCTCAGTTTGGCTGGAGCGTTCGGCTGATAACCGAAAGGTCGAGAGTTCAAATCTCTCCAGGCCCACCACTTTTACATTATATTCTGGTCATTTCTTCGATTGGAGTAATGCAGTGTGGAGCAAAAGTAACATTTTGGTCTCCATCCTCTACTATGGTTGCTCCGGGGACAATCCCGCCGACCATGCATATGCCGAACCTGTCCATTCCCACAGGAACTCCAAGAACTGACTCGTTGGGTTCTCCCAAAACCAGAACTCCTCCCCATCCTTTCTTTTGCTGATTTTCAACTATCTTAACGGTTTTGTCTCTGGCTTCAGCAGGTATTTCCCTCATAGTTGCCAGCAGCATTCCTGACCCCGTCTTCAGTATCCGCAGAATTGACGTCATCTTCCTGTACACAAAGACCTCCAAGGGAGGTATAGTTGTTCCCTCATAGGAAATTATTTCAACAAACCTGATGGGCTTACGGTTCACTACTTGAACTAGACCGCCATGTTTGAAGAACAGTGGGATTCCAGAATGAATCAGAATGCTGTCTAATGTCAAGTTGCAGACAGTGAACAGTGCAATCTGTCCCTTGGGTACGGATATGTTGCAGTATTCCTCTTTTTCGTTCAGCACTTTGAGGTACGGCGCAGACAGAAGGCTCACGTTATGAAGCGCCTTCATTCTGTCAACTGTTTTGTCCTGAAGACATTTGTCTAGTAACGACACGTTCGTGACTACTGTTCCTGAATCTATGGCAGGATTATAATTGGCTGAATAAGCTAACGACATGAAATGGGTTGTGGTGAACCCAAGCCTCTGATTGGCAAGCGATCTGCTCAGTTCTTCAAGACCAAGCTGGGTTATTGTTCTACCATTCCGGTTGTGCCCATGCAAAAAGCCTTTTGCCTCCAAAAGCTGAAGATGATATCTTACAGTTCTTTCGCTGAGAAGAAAGCCTCTTTTTCTTAACTCCCGCTTAAGCAACGTTGAACCCATAGGGTCAGCAAATTCGCTCAGTATTCTCAGTATTTCGATTTCTTTTCTGGCGCTCTCGTCATCATTCAACATGTACCCACTTCCCCAACTGATCAATAATTGATCGCTGGGTACAATAAACCCCGTTTTTCAATACACTCAATTTAGAGCCAGCCGCGAAGTTTCATCGTTTCAACCACGCGATTGACAGCAACTACGTAAGCAGCCTTGCGCATGTTTACGTTGTATGTTTTAGCTGCATCTAGTACTGTGTGATATGCGGAACTCATTTTACGTGCTAAACGTTCATGAACTTCTTCTAAGCTCCAGTAGTACATAGAAGCGTTCTGTACCATCTCAAAATATGAAACCGTTACACCGCCCGCATTACAGAGAAAATCTGGTATCACATGAACCCCGTTTTCATATAGAACAGAATCTGCTTCTGGTGTTGTTGATCCATTAGCTAACTCGGCAAGAATCTTAGCCTTAACATTTGACACATTATCTTTTGTAATTGTATTTTCTAATGCTGCTGTAATGAGGATATCCACGTCAAGTTCGAGTAGTTCACCATTTGAGAGCGCTTGGGTATCTGAAGAATTGATAACTGAAGCCGTCTCTGCTTTACAGGTGCAAACATTGCCGAGGTTCAATCCATTCTTGTTATATATGCCGCCTTTCGAGTCGCTTACAGCTACAATGTTAGCGCCAAACAACTCTTTACATAATAATGCAGCATTACAACCAGCGTTACCGTAACCTTGTATCGCGACAGTAGCATTCTTCAGGTTTATGCCCACTTCTTTTGCCGCCTCTTGAAGCGTGTACATTCCACCACGAGCTGTTGCATCGTTCCGTCCACATGAACCTCCAATGCAGAGTGGTTTCCCAGTAATACAGCTAAAACCATTACCGCCTTTAATTTTTGAGTATTCATCCATCATCCATGCCATTGTCTGGGCGTTTGTATAGACGTCAGGAGCGGGGATGTCTTTAGTGGGTCCGATGAATTCCCATATCTCTTTGATGTAACCGCGGCTTAAGCGTTCTAACTCGCCGACACTGAGTTCTTTTGGATTGCAGATAACTCCTCCCTTTCCACCCCCAAGCGGCAAATCCAGAAGAGAGCACTTCCAAGTCATCCACGCTGCAAGCGCTCGTACAGTATCAATCGTTTCCTGAGGATGAAAACGAATACCTCCCTTTGTAGGTCCTCGAGCATTGTTATATTGAACTCTGAAGCCCTGAAACACTCGCGTTTTACCGTTATCCATGCGAACGGGAATTGTTACATGAAGCTCACGCATAGGGTGCCGAAGGGTTTCATGTATATCTGGGTCTAACTTGAGTATCTCTGCGCAATCATCCAACTGTCTTAGTGCAATCTCAAATGCGTTTTCTTCCGTCATTTTTTACACCTATACTGGAGTTGTTTGTGCTCGATGATTAGCAACTTTTTTTATGCCTTTGAAACTCAGTGACATTGCTTGAATTTCCTTGGGAAATGTTATTTCATACACGTCGTTTGAGTTACAGTTTTCACATTTAATGGCTCTCCATCTGCATGCAAAACAATTTTCTGACTCTGTACCAATGTGGAGGTACATGTCTTCTAAGCCCTCTTTTTGTGCCACAACAACGCCAACGAATTCGACCCAAGTTTTTCCACAGTGAATACAAGTGAACCTTTTCTTGATCAGTTCACCAGTTTTTTTCCTTTTTTCGATCTCCCTAATTACCTCAGCAATTTCCAAGAGGCAAACCACACATTCTAAGCGTATTGAGTCACTATTTATGTATTTTGTTCACTTATTTGAATCCTACATCGACATTATAAGACGAAATCGCGTGAATGGAATATTTTGTAAGGGCACCTCGGCAAAGCCACTGCAATCTGACATTATAAGATTTTTTGTCTGAAATGGTATAATTTAAAAACATGGATTGTGCTATTTTGGATAGAGACGGGTGCATCCATGCGTTCTAATGCTAAAATTGATGCCATAGACCTTAAAATTATAAGGGCACTTCAAAAAGATGCACGCACCAATTTTGCTGATATTGCCAGAGATTGCGGCGTATCAACAGATACAATAAGTAAAAGATTCAGAAAAATGAAAAAATCCGGCATCATAAGAGGGACAACAATACTATTGAATCCCAAAAGTTTCGGATATGACTGTGTTGGAAGCTTCGGTGTTGACGTTAGCTACCCACATCTGATGACTGTTGTTAAATCAATACAAAAGATACCTGAGATAGTTATCTGTACTACATCCATGGGTAAACATGACATATTTTGTATTGCTGTGCTAAAGAATGTTGGTCGGCTCAGTCAAGTAAAGGACCTGATAAAAGGTCATCCTGCAGTCAGAGAAGTCACGACAAGCATTTGGGTTGATGAAATATTACTATGTCCCGAAAATTTTGAATTTAAACATCTAGAAATGCAGTGATTAGGATGGACGAAACCGATGCGTTTATAGTTAAACGAATGACCGAGGATGCTCGCGTGTCTTTTAGAAAAATGGCGAAGGAACTCGGGGTTTCTCCAGATACTGTGATAAGCAGATACAAAGCGCTACAAGAAAAAGGGGTGATCCGTGGATCAACTGTTGTAATTAATCCGAAAAAAATTGGATATAAAGGAATGGCTGCGTTTATGGTAGACACATCGCCAACAAACATTATAGGAACAGAGGCAAATCAGCATACAGTTTCATCGATTGTAGAAACGGTAATCAAAATGCCTGATATAATCTTGGCAACAAAGACTGTTGGAGACCATGATTTGTTGGCTATTGCCGTAATCAGAGATGTTGAACATCTTATTGAAACGGGCAGGGACATCGCAAAATTACCTGGAGTAAAAGATTTGCGTGTCTCCTTTTGGGTTGAAAAAGCAGAACTCCAACCTAAATACTTCATAATTTGAGCCCTGAAGGTGTGAGCAGTAATATAGAACCATCACATTACAAGAAGTTAATGGCAATTTTTTGCGTGGAATTAATGAAAATTACGTTGATGCCTTCAAATGGTTTTTAGGTCACGAGTAAATGTTCAAGAAAAAGAGCATTATCTGTTTGTTTACAAAAAAGGGGGCGTTTGCGGGATTTGATTTGTTTGTGGGATGATATCTCCACAGTTGGGTGAGTTCATAATCTTTGGGATATTAACTGTGACTGGGGTGTATTCCTCACATCAGTAATTTATGCTCATTTTGTGTAAATACCTACAAAGATAGCCTTAGGATTTGAGCGCTCTGCTCACGCCATCTCTCAACCTGTCTTTCTATGGCATCTATTTTCAAGATTATATTCTGGACCTAATTTCTTAGCGAGTGGCATGGTATTGCTGAATGGATTTAACATCTGATTTTCCCAAACAATAAGCGGTAATTCCCTTGACTGCAGCAAGAGCAGCAGTTAATGTCGTGATATATGGCACTTTATATTTAATCGCCGCCTTACGTATATAAGAATCATCATGCTCGCTCAATTTACCTGAAGGAGTATTTATCACCAGCTGTATCTCTTTATTTTTAATAGCATCGGTGATATTAGGTCGTCCTTCATGTTCCTTGAGAATAGGCTCAGAAACGATACCATGACTAGCCAAAAAAGCTTTTGTACCTTTAGTAGCCCTTATCTTGAAGCCCACTTTTATGAATTGTCTGGCTATATCTTTTACTAAAGAGGACCGATCACGCTCAGCTACAGTTACTAGTACAGTTCCTTTGGTCGGCAACAAATTTACTGCCTCTTGAGCTTTCCAGTAAGCCAGACCAAAGGATTTAGCGATGCCGAGCACTTCACCGGTAGATTTCATTTCTGGTCCAAGTACAGGGTCGACTTCCGGAAACATATTGAAAGGAAATACGGCTTCTTTAACTCCAATGTGCGAAATTAAACGCTTTTGCAGATTCAAATCGGTTATTTTCTTTCCCATCATCAAGCGCGTGGCTAAACTTGCCATAGGTATATTGCACACTTTTGATACCAATGGAACGGTTCTGGAGGCACGAGGGTTTGCCTCAAGAACATAAACTATGTCATCACAGATAGCATATTGGATATTCATCACACCGGTTACTTTAAGCTCGCTAGCGATACGCCGTGTATATTCTTCAATAGTATCGATGTGCTTTTTCATTATAGTAACCGCTGGAATTGCACAAGCTGCGTCTCCTGAATGAACACCGGCATATTCGATATGTTCCATAACTTCCGGAATGAAGACATCAATTCCATCAGATAGGGCATCGGCTTCCGCCTCGATAGCGTTCTCTAGGAAGCGGTCGATTAGGATGTGACGGCCCGGCGTGACACCGACAGCTGCAGCCACATATAATTTCAGCTCATCTTCATCGTGGATTATCTCCATGCCGCGGCCACCGAGCACATAGGAAGGACGTAAGATAAGCGGGTAGCCGATACGTTTTGCCACCACCAATGCCTCTTTAAGATTTTTGGCGGTACCCGACTCCGGCATTGGAATGCCATATTTCTGCATCATTTTACTGAAACGACCGCGGTCAGAGGCTATATCAATCGAGTTAACCGATGTACCTAGAATTTTCACACCAAATTTCTCCAGTTCAGCGGCAATATTCAGTGGCGTTTGTCCGCCAAATTGGACGATGACTCCAATAGGTTTCTCTTTTTGATAAATACTCAAAACGTCCTCAACGGTCAGCGGCTCGAAATATAGTTTATCTGAAGTATCGTAATCCGTAGACACGGTCTCAGGATTGCAGTTTACCATGATAGTCTCGTAACCCATATCGCGCAGAGCAAATGCGGCGTGGACACAGCAGTAATCAAATTCGATACCCTGACCAATACGGTTAGGCCCGCCACCTAAAACCATGACCTTAGGCCGCTGGCTAACTAAGTTCTTGTCTGGTGCATTATATGTAGAGTAGTAATACCTAGCATTTTTTGTCCCACTGACTGGAACAAAATCCCATGATTCCAATAACCCCAACGCAACACGTTGTTTGCGTACCTCCGCCTCATCTACATTGAGCAATTTGGCTAAATATTTATCAGCAAAGCCATCTTTCTTAGCCTGAATAAGCAAATCACTTGGTAGTTTTCTGCCTTTGTAACTAATGATTTTTTCTTCTTCTTCTACCAGTTCTTTCATTTGCTGGATGAACCAAGGTTTAATGAAAGTTTTCAGATAAAGCTCCTGAATATCTGCACCTTTGCGTAGGGCTTCATACATAATGAATTGCCGTTCACTGGTAGCGTAAGTAAGCATTTTAATTAATTCTTCAAGCGGTCTTTCATTGTAGTCTTTAGCAAATCCCAGCCCGAACCGTCCTATCTCAAGAGAACGAATAGCCTTCTGGAAAGCTTCTTTGTAATTTTTTCCGATGCTCATAACTTCGCCGACAGCGCGCATTTGGGTTCCAAGCCGGTCCTCTGCGTCACGGAATTTCTCAAAAGCCCAACGGGCAAACTTAACCACTACGTAATCGCCAGAAGGGGTGTATTTTTCTAGGGTACCCTCTCGCCAGTATGGTAACTCGTCCAGAGTCATGCCGGCGGCTAATTTGGCTGAGATTAGGGCAATGGGGAAGCCGGTGGCTTTCGAAGCTAGAGCAGAAGAACGTGAAGTGCGTGGATTAATCTCAATTATTACTACCCTTCCTGTTTTGGGGTCGTGCGCAAATTGTATGTTAGTACCGCCGATAATCCCTAGCTTTTCTACTACCTTGTAAGAATACTCTTGGAGCTGTTTTTGCAGCGCTTCGCTAATAGTAAGCATGGGAGCAGTACAGTAAGAATCGCCGGTGTGGACTCCCATGGCATCTACATTTTCAATGAAACATACTGTAATAATCTGGTTCTTGGAATCTCGGATGATTTCCAGTTCCAGTTCCTCCCAGCCTTCTACCGACTCTTCAATTAGCACCTGGCCAACCATACTGGCAGCGATACCGCGGCTTGCAATTACCCGCAACTCCTCAACATTATATGCCATGCCTCCACCAGTACCACCCATTGTAAATGCCGGTCGAACAATTACTGGATAGCCAAGCTCCTTTGCAACTTTTTCGGCATCCTCAACACTATAAGCAATTTTACTCTGAGCAGTAGCGATACCCAGTTCCATCATAGTTTCTTTGAAAGCCAAACGGTCTTCGCCACGACGTATAGCTTCCAAGTCTACACCGATTACTTTAACATTATATTTATCTAAGGCTCCACAACTTGCCAGACTAGAACTAAGGTTTAGTCCAGTCTGTCCCCCCAAATTGGGTAGTAATGCATCTGGACGTTCTTTCTCGATGATTTTAATCATGGTCTCAAGATTGAGTGGTTCTATATACGTAACATCTGCCATTTCAGGATCTGTCATAATTGTCGCTGGATTTGAGTTAACTAATACTATCTGATAACCTAACGCTTTCAAGGCTTTACATGCTTGGGTACCAGAATAATCGAACTCACAAGCTTGACCAATGACAATTGGTCCGGAACCAATAATCATAATCTTTTTAAGATCATTACGTAAGGGCATAGTCATCTATCCATTCCATAGTATTAATCTCCTATTTTTATAGCTATATTGAATAAAGATAGATTAAGTAGATGGTTAAATGCCAACGGCTTTTGTGATGATTAACACGGAGTTAGGTTCTGAAAAAGAAGTTTTAGATGAGATAAGGAAGATTGATGAAATCAAAGAATCTTCAATAGTTTACGATATTCATGATATAGCAGCTAAGATCCGTGCAGATAATATGGATAAACTCAACGAGATTATTACTTTGGTCAGAAGTCTCGATAAAATTCGAGCAACTGTTACCCTGATCTTAATTAAGAAAGAACCGTAAATTTCCCCTTCTATACATTTTTAAAAAAAGGGGAGTTTGCGGGATTTGATCTGTTTGTGGGATGATATCCCCCCAGTTTGGTGAGTTCAAATCTCTAAGTTTACCACTCCATGAACCTAGATTAGCGCTTTTTACGGAATCAAACAATGACAATTATTAATTTGTAAAGGAAAAATGCTATAACGGCTGATAGAGGGGCAGACAAAATCCATGCCCAGATTATGCTTCGTAAAGTTCCCCAGTTAACACACTTTTTTCCTCTGGTCAACCCTATACCAATCAACGCTCCATTAGAAATGTGGGTAGAACTCATTGGAATTCCAAGATAAGCTGCTGAACCCAAGATCATAGAGCTGGATACGTCGCTTGAAAATCCTTGATATGGTCGAACACGAGTTATCTTTGTTGCCATCGTCTTTACAATTCTCCATCCTCCAAACACGACGCCTGAAGTTATGGCGATATAGGAGATGAGAAGGACCCAATCAGGCACCACAAACTCAGATATGTAACCATAATAGAAAAGAAGCATCGTCATTATGCCCATAACTTTTTGCGCATCATTTGAGGCGTCAGTAATAGCAAAGAAAAACGTTGCAACGGGCTGAAGGCGTTTAAAACGTTTATTCATTTTGCTTGCAGGGCGATTTCTGAAAGCTCTTATAATTAAGCCTGTAACCGCAAAAGCTACAAGGATCGCGATGAAGGGTGAAGTGATCAAAGGAATAACTACTTTGTTTATTATGCCACCCACTTCTATGATCCCCCATCCGCCTGCAGCAACACCAGCACCTATTAGTCCACCAATCAGGACATGAGTCTCAGAAATTGGCAAAGCGTAAATCCAAGAAGTTATAACATCAAAAATCAAAGCAGCCAGCAAAGTGGCTATAATAACCTCTCCGGAAGCGAACCCTTCTGTAATAATTCCAGTCCCAATAGTTTTGGCTACTGCAGACCCAAAAAGTGTCATACCAATTAAAGATCCGACTGTAGAAAGAAGAATGGCTTGATTCGTTTTTACAGCTTTTGTGGCAATTATTGTTGCTGTTGCGTAGGCTGCGTCTGTGAAACCGGTCCAAAATCCAAAGATAACCGCTAGGAACAGGCCAAAGATTATGATCGGGTCAAACATGGAATCAAGCATTCTTCAAAACTATATCTTGGATAACAAGGCAAACGTCTTCACATTTGTCTGTGATTTCTTCAAGGAAATCATAAATTTCTTTCATGATGATGATTTTGATGGGGTCCTTTTCTTTAAAGAGTTTAATTATTGTTTTATCGTGAAGGTCGTCTGCTACGTTCTCTAGGCTGTGAACTTGTTTGAAACGCTTTTCTATTTCCTCTTGCTTCATTTTGCGTACTTGTTTCAACGCCGCGTTTACTTCTATAACTTGTCTTTCAATTATGTCCGCAAATTCAGAAATTACAGCGTCTGGGTTTTTTACTTCAAATAGGAATATTCTGGTTGCAACTGAATCAATGTAATCTAGCACATCATCGTATAATGAGGTGAGGCCTGCGAGGTCTTCTTGGTCTATTGGTGTGATGAAGGATTTGTGCAGCTTGTGAATCATCTGGTGTACGATTTCGTCCCCTGCATGTTCCAAAGCCCTCATTTTCTTGATGTTTTCTGAGAAATTCTCGGGGTCTTTTAGCATTTCCTTGAACAGTTTGGCTGCTTTAAGCACCAAGTCTGATTGTTTCTCTAGAATGTCGTAGTATTGTTTGTCTTGTGGTATTATCCACTCTCTGAAGCCCATGATTTATGTAGACTTCTCTATAGATATTTAATTCTTTGGCTAGAAAGTACCAACTTCATACATCTCTCAAATGCTTGACCCAATTTAAGACAAAACGTATTGTTCACTCTCAATATTTGCGCAAGCCGCTGGTCATAGACAGAACTAGCGTAATTGGATTGCAAATTAATTTGCCGCATTCCCCAAAAAACAAGTTTCCAACAGGTTTCAGTACATTCTAATGTGCATGTGAACCCTAGTCTGTAACGTTCTGCTGTGCGAGAAAAATTCTGAAAAAACCATTTTTTCAACAATCTTCTATTATTAGGAGCCTAATAGGCGAAGTTCCCGCAAACTATCTAACCGTCAAAGTTCACACTTTCTTGCATGCTCGGAGGTTCAAGAAAAAATTCTATCCCTCAGCAATGTGCTGTTATCAGTGTCCTGATGTAATTGTGTGTTAGGTGGCGCCGGGAGTGGGGTTCGAATCTATTTGATTGAGTTTCTTTTGCGTTTGTTTATCGGTTTGTTTTGCATTCCAGCAGTTTTGGGCAAAGGAGGCATTCTTCTGGAATAGATTTGTTGCTGGGTAATTTGGAGAGGTAACCAAGATGGTGGGGGCATTTTGTTTTGTCTTTTTCTGTTGGGGTTTGATTAGAAATTGCGTCCTTTATTTTTTCGAGTAATCGGTCTGAGGGAACGTTAGCGGTCATTGTGCTACCATCGTTACTGTTTTCAAAGGTTTTGCTTCGTATATAATGGCTGTGAAACTAGAATATGCATTTCAACTAATCTAAAATTAACTGTGAAAGAGATTTTGTGACTGTTGATTCAGGTCTGCGGCGGCTGTACCGCGTGAATTGGATGTTTTGGATTACTGTCTGCTTCTTTTCTTCCATTTCTGTTGGGGAGGAATTCTCCACACATCAGGGTTTTGGTATTTCACTGTCGGGCTGTCTCTATCGAAAAGAGATTTCAGGAATGTCTCAAACTCTTCTTTTGAGCGTCTCTTCTCTGGCATTTTCTCTCTACTACATTCAGAGTCTGGACAGTTCATATACTGTTTATTTCAAACAATGAAATATGTCAAAAAATAGATTACCTACTTCAACATGGATTCGTGCGTTCAACGCGATGTGCAGCTTGATTTTTTTAGCGGATGGCTTTTTTTATCTGGTCAATTTTGTTTTCGATTTCTTTGTTTTCGGCTTCCGGCTCTGTTTTGTCCTTGTGTTTCTTTTTGTTTTTGCAGGATGTGTAAAGATACCAGTTTGTTGTGTTTTTCATTTTTTCACCGTTCGTTTTAGGGGGTTTTAGACACAACCGTCTATATCGTATATCTTGACTTACTATATATGTTGGTATTACGAACTTCGATACATCACCGCTGAAGCCAGTGTTCGCAAGCTTGAATCCACGCCCAGCCAACCATCAAACTTTAATGTTCATCTGCCTGAGAGACTGTCATGAAGAATTCTGAATGCACAATCTACATCATGTTCAAAGACCGATGCATAAACAAATTTAGGAAAGAAAAGGAAGGCTGGATGTTAACGAGTTCAAACGGTACTAGGTATCATTGTACAGCAGAACAAATGATTTCTCACCTTCTTCCAGCATTAGCAGGAATAAAGGGACCACATGTTACCGTCAAGGTTGAACCCGACAGCACAAGCTGACATTCCCTGCATATGTAACATGTTCTAGCAAACTTTGAACAGCAGTTCCTTACGTTTCTTGCCGGCAACAGATATTGCGCTCATCTTTCTGAGGCAGTAGGTGATTTTCTGGGCTAGCCTAACTGAAATTCCTAGTTTAGACGCCAAAACCTTGTTCGTGAAATGGGTGTCCAGTTCTTTGGGCAAAAACTCCAGAAAGTCTTGGTTGTCCTCAAAAACGATTCTGTCAAAAACATTCAGCAGTTTTCTGTCTTTGACGCTGGCTCCTCTTCTTCTCCAGCTTCCTCTGCCATCGTTGCATCTTATCTCCTCTTCTTCAATCAGTAGAACTTCGAGCGAAAAATTTCTGTCCTTAATCAGGCTGGGTGCATGAACCAGTTCATAAAAGAGGTCAGTCACTTTTCCTTTTTTCGGGGACTTTCTTCTCCTGACAAACTCGCCTGACCTGGACACGTGGACTATCCATTTCAGTTTTGCGATGGGGTAAACCAGCCTGACCTGATTGTTGTTTCTGAGCAGTTTAGTTAGCTTGTTTTTGATGGCGGAAAAGTTTCCTGTCTGTATCTCGATTAACAGTTTGTCTCTGAGAACGTCGATCCTGAAGTCCTCTACTTTAACCTCCAGTTCATCCTCTGAGCCCATGTACCAGCGTTTAATGTCGGAATGCAGAGAATACTCAGTCATCAACTACCCAAACAACAAAACAAAAATAATAACATTGTTTACACTTCAGTGTTCTATTGCACGTGTGAACTTCAGCCTCTAACCTTTTGCGGTGCGAGAAAAATTCTGAAAAAAACTGTTTTCAACAATGAACCTCTATTAGCCGTCTAATATGCTGCACAGACATGTGAACAAATAGACAAGAATTTTTGCAGTAAATCAAAAAAGTGAATACAACAGAAGAGGAACCTATGAACATTGGCAAAACGTTGTATGTTACAAATAGAACGGCCTGGCGGGAGTGGCTTTCGAAAAACCACGACAAGGAACCTGAAATCTGGCTAGTTTACCCCAAGAAGCACACTGGCAAACCGCGGATACCCTATAACGATTCAGTGGAAGAGGCACTATGTTTTGGCTGGATTGACAGTACAGCCAAGAGAATTGACGAAGACTTCTATGCTCAACGATTCTCACCGAGAAACCCAAAAAGCCGTTATTCTCAAGCAAACAAAGAACGCTTAACCAAACTTGTAGAACAGGGCAAAGTTATAGATTCGGTTCTAACGATAGTTGGAGACGTTCTAAATGAAGATTTTGTGATGCCCCCTGACATCATAAAGAAAATAAAGTCCAACAACAAGGCTTGGGAAAATTTCAAAAATTTCTCACCCGCATATAAGAGAATCCGAATCGCCTTCATCGATGCCGCAAGAAAACGCCCCGACGAATTCAAAAAGCGGCTAAATCACTTCATCAAAATGACTGAAAAAGGCAAACAGTTCGGGTTCGGTGGAATAGAAAAATATTACTAGAAAAGTTTGGTGCCGGGGGCGGGATTCGAGCCCGCGACTTCTGGGCACCTACTTTTAGGAGATTGCTCTCCAGATCATGAGTCTGGCGCCATAGCCAGGCTAGGCTACCCCGGCTTCCTGTTTCTTTGTTATTTTGAAGGATAACCGTGAATTAAGGTTTTCTGGATGGGCGGCGTTTCTGGCGCTGCAGTTTCTGGTTTTTGTCGAGTTTTTGTTGGTTTGGATACATGTTGTGCGGTTTTGATGTTGTTGTGGCTGTTTCTGTTCTACAATAACGGCTTGTTCAGGAGATTTGGGTTCGTATGAATAGTATTTATCTTTAATCAATAGAAACTGTATTATGGGTTAATGCTAATTAGAAAATTCATTGCTAGATTCTTATTGTCTATTCTCAAAGGATATAAACTATGCTTACGTATATAGAGCTTGGTTTACAAGCTATGAGACGCTCAAAATTGGAAATTCACATCGACATTCTTCGGGCTCTGGCATACCATGGAAGATTGAAGCCAACCCACATCACGTATAAAGCTAACGTAAACTGTAGTGCATTGAAAGAATGCCTGAGTTTTCTGCTAGAACGTAACCTGGTTAAAGAGCAAACAATCAACAAAAGAAGGAAAAAACGAAAAGTCTATGCCATTACAGAGCTGGGTCTAACTGCGCTCCGAAACGTCAAAGAAATAAACAATGCTCTCCATGTGTTCGAAGAGCCAAGCCTGCCCGGAATGGAGTTGCCATACCAAAACCAGCAAACTCCCTTCTAATCAGCGCTTTAGATGCTGTTTCACCTTCGAAAAGCGCCTAATTGCCTAGGCATTAACCTCTAGTTTACCACTGAATGTAATATCGGCGGTCTTGGGTCTTTTTTATTCTGCCGAGAAATGCTCCGGCGAAGTAGTCTAGCCACATTTGTTCTTGCCGGTCTAACTCTGCTTCCCCGCTTGTTACGGCGCTGTCCTTTGAGGTGGCGCCCGCTTTTTTAAGCTTGTGGAGAATCTTGTAGTGCATCTTGAATTGAAACCCGGAGAGTGACAACCGTTAACCTTCTTGTTTTTGTTCGATGTTTTCAGTGTAATACGACAAATGGCAATGTTGTGGTGTGTTTTGTCATTTATCTCCACTGAAATTCCATCTGGTTATACTATGGGTGCTGCCCCTATTTATATTCGGCTATAATTTCTGTCTTTGATCCGAAATTATTGACATAATTATTGCAATAAATTGTTATGTTAATGCTGTTTGGGCGTGCGTCGTCTAAAAAAGAGATGTTTGTCTGCTGCTTAGCTGTGAGTTACTTGGCTTCATCCATCCACTTCTCTATCTTGAGCGTGTTGTCTCCTACAGAGAAGCTGATTTTCACCGGAACCGCAGAGCTTGTTTGGAATGGGAACATGCTGTCTTCAGCCAAGTCCACGGGAACATAAATTAGGTATTTGTCGTCTTTTCTTTTGAACAGTCGCCCTTTTGCTTTGTTGACCATTTGCTGACACCAACCAGAAGAATGCTGGCATCGCGCACGTATTTAAGGATTTTATGCTCCTGTTGGCTTAACTGGACGCCACTTTGACCTTAAGGCAAATTTTTGTTACACATCAAGAATTCAACTTTATATGATACTCCACCCTGTCACTCAACAATTTTCTCATCTTTCATAGAAACATCATGTGCTCAATCACCTTCTTCGGCGCACAGGCGCTTCTCAAAAATTTTCTCCCAATCAATCTTAATCATCGCCACAATTATGACAACCAAGAGAGCGACGGTAATCACCGTTCCCAACAACCCTGAGCCCCCAAAGATGGTTTTAATTATGGTAATTGACTGCTGACCGCTGTAAGCCAAAATAAACGTCATCAACATCTTACCGAAAAGTGCCGGGATGAACGCCTTCAAAAAAGAATACCGCATAACGCCTAACGGAATGAAAAGCAGATCGTCAGGTAGCGGCGTCAGAGCAAAAAGAAAGATTGCCGCCGGTCCATAACGGTCAAACACTTTCACCATGTAATCCATTTTTCTGCGTCTTTCCTCGTTCACCACTGTTCTTCCATAGTAGCCAAGCACATATCCGCTGAATTCGCCGAGGGCAGAGCCTAAGCCGCCGCTGACTGCAACAAAAAGGGGGTCCATAACCGCTCCTAACAGGTAGATTACGATT
>Ga0272441_10007134_pt1 | contig 18306 bp, 18 predicted proteins | sample SSMProp6N_FD_193582 | JGI IMG/M metagenome (GOLD analysis project Ga0272441, IMG submission 193582) | Marine sediment archaeal communities from Little Sippewissett salt marsh, Falmouth, MA, United States - SSM-Prop-6N | ecosystem: Environmental > Aquatic > Marine > Wetlands > Sediment ... | reverse complement strand
TCCTCTTGAAGTAAGCATTATAACACTCTTTTAATAGGACATTTCTAAATTGGCTAAATAGGACATTATCATATTGGGATTACAATAAAAATTGCGTGAAAAAATTCATAGATACTCCTCTATCAGGCTATTAGCGTATGATAACATCTTTTCAAAAGGATTCCTTAATCTGTTGCGCAAAATATGCTTTTTACCCTCATCTATTACTATACCGAGACTCGAAGTATGTATAAGCCCATCGGATGGGCTCAATAGACATCCCTTCAGCCTGACACGTCCCAGTTCGCACTTAACCTTAAACACCTCTTCCGCTTGTTCAAGAAGGTTCTCTTTTAATGCCCCGCCGCCCGTGATATATATCTTATCAGGACGCGCATTTGTAAACAAATGGCCGATCTTCTTTAAAAAGGATCCTGTGGCTCCCTGATCATCAATATCTCTGGATCCCTGATATATGTATCTGTAGCTGTTTATCCTGCCCATCTTAAAAAAAGATACGCTCGCCATATGGCTGCCTATATCAACGATCGCGATATTCACCGAATGATCATCCTTATTGAGGATAGATGCTGATAGGGCTGTCGGTGAGAATGCCATGTTCTTTAAGATCAATCCCGCATGCTCAACACATTTATATATATTTTTTATCTTTGCTATCTCTGCCGTGACAACGAACAATTTCACACCCAACTTTGTGGCATAAATACCCAGAGGATTCTCGACATAATCCCCCTCATTGATATAAAAATCCAGGATAGCCTTTTCAATAACCTCTCTATCGCTCGGAACATGCACCATCCCAGCCTGCTTAACGCATCTGTCAACATCTGCCTGCCATATCTCCCGCGGTTTTTTGGAAAGGGCTATCATACCGCCCGCGCTAAGCGAATGAATACCCGAACCACCCATCACCACGGATACCGATCTTATCCTGGCCCTTATTTTTCGCTCAATCTTCTTTATTACATTATGGACATCATCGCTGGCGGCGTCAAAGTTTACGACATTGCCGGAATCGAATCCGTTCGAAGACACATTCTCCAACGCGAGCACCTGTATCTCTCCGCTTGGACGCACTCTGGAACATGCCGCCCTTATGTTACTCGATCCGAGGTCCAAACCCGTTATTATGCTATTCACCATTCTCTTACCTCTATCTCGGCCCCAATACTGTCTCTTTAAACCTTAGATCAATATACGCAAGATCCATAATGTCAATTTCCGTATCATTGAGTATCACTTCCAGCTTATTGAACCTTTTCTTCATATCGTCTTTACCGAGTCTTATCTCAAGTCCATTATCCAGTATCACAACAGGGTTCCTGAGATTTGAGACGTCTATATTACGCACCACGTATTTCTTCATAACGTCAATATCACCTATATGACGAAGTATATCCAGGGCTAATGTCAATCGGGTTGAGTCAAAATGCTCCCCCACTTTCGGCCGGGCCCACATCGATATACCCAATACGACAGGCAGTTGCTTATCAACATCTGTCTCCGGTGAAAGGACAACACCTTCTTTGTCAGCCGGATAATAACCGAAAGATTTAATCAACAGGACCGGGGTCCTATGTATGATATCTATCTCCAGGACATCCGGCACTATCCTTCTGACAATAACCTGCCTGTATTGAGGATAATTATCACGTAGCGCCTTTGCCAGGTTATGTATGTCAGTTTTGAATATATTCTTACCCCTAAGCGACATAAGAAGCTCTGAACTCTCAAACTCCAGCAGTTTTTCATCCGATCGTGATTCGCTGCTTTTGACCCTTATCTCTTTTATTCTAAAGAATGGTATGCGATAGAACATAGCCCTCAAAGCTATAAGCAAGACCAGAGATAACGCCAGCATGAAGCAGACAGGTATGATCCTTTTTATCAAGGATGCCATCTTGTTCCGTCTGGCAATAACACTTGGTTTTAATCTTTTTCTTTTTGACCTATTCTTCACTATAGCCACTTAAGCTCCCTCCTCTTTATGAAAATACGATTCCTTTTATTTTTTTCTTTTAGCGGCCAGATCCACCAATTTCAGGCATAAGTCCCCGAAACCTATACCTATAGCGTTCGCGGCTTTCGGCAGCAAAGACCTTTCCGTTAAACCGGGAACGGTATTGATTTCCAAAACATAGATGACGCCTTTATTATCCATTCTCATGTCAACGCGCGAAAAATCCCTGCATCCGAGGATCTTATGAGCCTTCAACGCAAGCTCGCATGCCTTGTCTTTGGTCTTATCATCGATCTTGGCCGGAACGATGTATTCGGTTTCACTATCCATGTATTTGGCCGAATAATTATATACATTATCTTTGCTGACGATCTCTATGACAGGAAGCGCTTTATCCTCGAAAATACCGACCGTAAGCTCCTTTCCATCAATATATTTTTCGACTATAACTGTGTCCCCGTATCTGAAGGCCTCTTCTAATGCCTGAGGAAAGGCATCAATGTTCCTTACAACGCTCAATCCTATACTCGACCCCTCTGTAATAGGCTTAACCACAACGGGGACACCGAAACCTTTTAATCTTCCGAAATGGCAATCTTTTTTTACCAGGTAATATTTAGGGACGGGGATCTCGCCATTCTGAAATAGTTGCCTCGATGTGATCTTATTCATGGCAATGCTAGATGACCTCTGGTCACTTCCCGTATAAGGTATCTTTCTCTTTTCAAGCTTGCCCTGGACCGTACCATTTTCACCAAAACCGCCATGCAGCGCTACAAAGGCTACGTGCACATCCAATGTGTCAAGTATCGCGTCGTCATCGCTTACCATGTCAATAAGCTTTACATCACACCCCTTTTCTTTTAACGCGTTATAAACAGCCGTTCCGGACTTAAGACTGATCTCCCGTTCCTTCGAATCACCCCCCGCTAAGACACCGATCTTGCCCACATTCATATCAGTACTACCTCCAATTCTAAATCAATCCCTGTTTTAGATTTCACAATCTGCCTTACCTCCTTTATCAACCCCAACACATCTACCGCTTTAGCGAACTTATCGTTAATGATATAATTGGCGTGTTTGCGGGATATGCTGGCTCCGCCTATTCTTTTTCCCTTCAAGCCGCATAGCTCAATGATCTCACCCGCGCTTGAATCGTGACCGACCGGATTCTTAAAGACACACCCGGCGCTCTTTTTATCCATTGGTTGCGTGCTTATTCTACGCTTTAAATGCGATTCACAAAGCTCTCTTATTTTGACCTTATTGCCTTTCTTAAGCCTCAATAACGCTTTTAAGATTATGTATTTTTCGAGCCCCGATCTCCTGTATCCGAGAGCTAATTTATTTCTGGTAAACGTCCTGACCTTTCCGTTCCTATCCATTACCCAGATCTTCTTTATCACATCACCTATCGATGACTTGTATCCCGCGTTCATCCTTATAGCGCCGCCTACCGTCCCGGGTATACCTGTAAGCCCTTCAAGTCCGCTTAGGGATTTTTTACAGCAACCGACGATCAATTTTGATAAAAGGACACCGGATCCCACCTCAACATCGACGCCATTATACACTATCTTTTCAAATTCCGGGCCGGTAAGTTTTACTACTGCCCCTTCATATTTTTTATCGCCGGCAAGGATATTGCTGCCCGATCCGATTATAATAAACCTTAATGCCTGCCTTTTGGCCGATAGTACAAATTTCTTAAGGCCCTTATGGCCTCCCGGCTCTATCCAGTATTTTGCCGGACCACCGATATGAAATGTTGTATGCTTGCATAACGGCTCGTTCTTTTTTACCATCCCCTTTATTTCAGGCATGATGACTTTCATCGTACACCTTTTACGATCGATCGATTCACACGTCAATATTTTTTACAATATCGGGCACGAGCTCATTGACATCTCCGGCCCCGAGGATAAGAAGCACATCTCCCCTCCTGGTGATCTTTGAAAAATGCCCCGGTATCATACCTTTTGGCACGATAGTGACATTTTTAAAGCCCATCTTCCTCAATCCCTTCTCTATGTCCTCTATGCCAACACCATCGATAGGTTTCTCACTGGCGGCATAGATGTCAGTCAATATCAGTTCATCTATGCCCTCGAAGCCTTTTATAAATCCATCTTTTAGATATTGTGTCCTGGAATACCTGTGGGGCTGAAAGACAGCTACGATCCTTTTCTTTCCCAGGCCGGCCGCGACCTTGACAACAGTCTGTATTTCCGTGGGGTGATGGGCATAATCCTCAACGAGCAGCACCCCATTCTTTTTATATTTTATCTCAAAACGCCTCTTGACGGACTTAAAATCTTTTATTATAGACCTTATTTCTCTGAAAGGTATCCCAAAATCCATGCAAATAGATATCGCGGCACAGGCATTGGAGGCGTTTTGCGCGCCGGGTATGTTCAAGACAACATTTCCTAATCTCTTGCCATGCCTGTTGATCTCAAAAGCAGTTTTAAGTTTATTGGTCCTGCATGATGATATCCGGTAATCGGCCCCCTGTGAGAAACCATATGTGATCTTCCTGCCCGAGAACGATGATGAGAGGCCCTGTAAGCGCCTGTCACCATGATTATAACAGATCAAACCTTCCGGCTCCACGTTTGATATAAATCTCTTGAAGGCATTTATCAGGTTGGACATTTTTTTATAATGTTCCATATGATCCTTCTCAAGATTTGTTATAACCGAATTCCTGACTTTGATATTCTCTATAAATCCATCGCTTTCATCTGTCTCGGCTACGATGATATCACTTTTTCCGCTCTTGGAATTGCCCTTAAAATGCTCATGCTCTCCTCCAATCAATACCGTTGGGTCCAGACCGGCCCTGTCCAATATGTATGAGATCATGGCAGTGGTTGTAGTCTTTCCATGGGTACCCGCTACGGAAACTGACCTGGCTTTAGACTCAATTACCCCTTTCAATAATTCTGACCGCTCTATGACAGGTATGCCTTTTTTCCTGGCCTCGATCACCTCCGGGTTGTCATCCTTGACGCTGAACGATCGAACAAGTATATTGGGATCCCCTTTTACGTTCCCGTGTCCTAAGGCAACCTCACACCCTTTCTTTCGCAGTTTGCCTATCAACCTGTTATTCTTCAGGTCTGATCCCGTGATCCTTATACCGCTGTCTATAAGGACATTAGCCAGGCCGCTCATGCCGACACCGCCTATACCTACCATATGAATATGTTCTATGTCCTTAAGATCGATCGCTGCCATAATACTTCCTTTAATCACTTGCTATACGTTTTACCTGCTTAGCCAGGTCCTCGGCCGCGTTCGGCCGGGCTAAATTTAACGCGGCCTTTGACATATGCTCGCGCATGATCTTATCCTTCAACAACTTTACTATTATATCCTTAACTTCCCTACTGTCCAACATTTCCTCATCTTTGATCACCGCAGCGCCTCTATCAGAAAAGTATTTTGCGTTCAACCTTTGGCTGTTTTTTTTGGATGGATAGGGCACCAATAGCATTGGCCTTCCATACAGGGCCAACTCAAATATGCATGCCGCGCCTGACCGTGAAACGGCCACATCACAAATGCTGTAGGCATCGTGTATATTCTCTATGAAAGAAAAGACCTTGCTCATAACATTGTTTTCGGCGTAGACCTTAGAAACATATTCAAAATCACCGGGGCCCGCGATATGCAATATCTGCAGCTCGTTTTTGATCCGTTCATCTAGGCTTATCAGGGCCTCTGTAACCACTTTATTCAGCCCATGCGCTCCCTGGCTTCCCCCTACAACAAGGACCGTGAAGCGGTCATCGTCCAAACCAAATTTATCAGGCAACTCATGTTTACTGGCTGAAACTACGATCCTCCTCAATGGGTTGCCGGTCACAACGACATTCTTATTTTTTACTAAACTTCGGGTCTCATCAAAGCTGACAGCGACAAGCGAAACCAATCTGTCCAGTATCTTATTTGCCCTGCCAAGGCAATAGTTCTGTTCATGTATGAGAGTTTTAACGCCAAGCAACGCGCCTATCAGGACTATCATCCCGGAGGTATATCCCCCGAAGCCCACTATTACTTTCGGCCTTTCCTTTATCAATACGGATAAAGAAACAACACAGTCGCGTACGACTTTAAATATAAACGGAATAACGCGAAGGCCGAGACCGTACGGCATGGGATTTACGGAAAAGAAAACCTTCCTATAAGAAGTATGAGATAAAATATCCCGGTCGAGTTTACGCTTGCTCGCGGCAAATACTATATTCATTCCACCCATATCTTCCAATTCCCGCGCCAAAGCTATCGCAGGAAAAATATGGCCACCACTGCCGCCCGCAGCAATAATGATCTTCATAATGTTTATTCCCTTGTGGCGTTGAGCAAAAGCCCTATCGAGATCATATGCATCACTAACGATGTCCCGCCATAACTGATAAAAGGTAAAGGCAATCCCTTGGTCGGCAGGGCTCCCGCCGCGACTCCGATATTAACCGATACCTCAAAAGCTATCATGATACTGATGCCGAATAGAATCATTTTTTTGAACATATCCTCTGACTTAAATCCTGCCCTCATCCCGTTTATCACCAGGAAGGCGAATAATAAAATCACGCAAAATAGACCGATAAAACCGAGCTCTTCACCTATTATCGATGAAATAAAATCCGTATGCGCCGCGGGCAAAAAGAACAGTTTCTGTTTGGACTGGCCGAGCCCTACCCCGTAAAGCCCTCCCGATCCCAGCGCTATAAACGACTGTACTATCTGAAATCCTATGCCTTTTTCATCTATCCATGGATTAATAAATACCATGATCCTGCGGCGCCTGTAAGGCACGCTAAAGATAAAATAATAGATAAACGGTATAAATAACAGAACAGTAACGGCAAAATGCCTCAGCCTGGCGCCGGCAATGAATATCATCATGAATCCGATAGCGCCTATAGTTATCGCTGTCCCAAGATCCGGCTCCAATAAAATTAAAAAAGTGACGCAATTCAAGAAAACCAAAGGGATCATAAACCCGGCAAAGAGATGTGTAATCCTGGTCTGCCTTCTGTCTAGAAAATCCGCCAGGTATATTATGACAGCGAGTTTCGCGATCTCCGATGGCTGAACATTCAATATCCCCAGTGATATCCATCTTCTGGCCCCACCCGCGGATCTTCCCAGTCCCGGGACATACACCAACCCAAGCAACAGGATGCTAAAAATAAGTATTTTACCCGCATGGGCCCGGATAGTGGCAATGTCCAGTGTCATAACAGCGATCGAAAGCAATAACCCCACAAGCATAACCAACGCGTGCCTCTTAAGAAAGAAAAGGCTGTCATCATAATTCTCATTGGCGTATATGCCGCTTGAAGAATAAACCATAATAAGCCCGATCATCAACAGTATAAATGTCGCGCATATTATGGAGATCCTTATTTTTCTCATATTAAGTTTTAAGAACCTGCCTTGTTCTTTATTTGAATGATCGTACGCTGGAAGACACTGCCTCTTTCCTTATAGTCCTTGAACATATCAAAACTTGAACACATCGGTGAAAGAAGCACCGCCTCACCGGCATCCGCTATCTCAAACGCCCTTCTGGTCGCCGCTTGGAGACTGTCACATTTTTCCATCGGCACCTTATTCTCGAACGCCTTCTCGAGGATCGGTGCCGCTTCGCCAATAATAACCATTTTCTTAACTTTCTCGACCAAAGACGATTCCACAAGAGCATAGTTTCCGCCCTTATCCCTCCCCCCCGCTATCAATACGATTCTTTTATTTATGGATTCTATCGCCCTTTTCGCCGCGTCGACATTGGTGGCCTTCGAATCATCAATGAACTCGATGCCGTTAATGATGGTTATGGTTTCTATCCTATGCGATAACGGCCTGTATCCCTCGATAGCTTTAAGTATCGGGCCTTTACCGATACCCATTAAGTTAGACATTGCGATAACGGCCAAGATGTTCTCAATATTGTGATCTCCCGGCAAACTTATCTTATCCAGCCGCGCTATCGTCTTATCCATATCAGCGTTTTTTAAGATCACGTTTTTGTTTTTTATAAAAACACCCTCCACCACTTCCTTCCTGCTGTAATAAAAAGGTTTGACCTTCGACTTGATCTTGACCGTACGCAATTTCTTATCATCGTAATTAAGCACAAGATGGTCATTTTTGCCCTGGTTAGCGCATATCTTTAATTTTGCCTCTACATAATCATCGAAACCCCTGTATCTCTCCAGGTGGTCATCCGTAACATTCAATATACATGAAATATGCGGTTTAAAATCAACTATCCATTCCAATTGAAATGAACTGACCTCCAGTATACACACGCTTTTTTTCTTTAGCGCTTTTACACCGGAGCAAAAAGGCGTACCGATATTGCCCAGGACAACGTGGTCCTTACCGGCAGCGCGGAACACCTTCCCTAACAGCGTGACAACTGTTGATTTTCCATTCGTACCGGTTATAGCCACAATGGGCGCTTTGCAAAATTGAAACCCCAGTTCGATCTCGCTGATTACGGGTATAGCGTTATCCAAAGCGTACTTAACGGGGAATCCGTCCCTGGGCACGCCCGGGCTTAAGACCATTAATTCGGCCTGTCGTATAAATCCCTCGGTATGCCGGCCGGTTTCCGTCTCGATATCTTTTTTTTTCAGCATACCGGCATGTTCTCTTACCTCCTGGCCATCGCCGCTGTCTGTCGCGAAAACGATTGCGCCTTCCTCATGGAGAAGCTCCGCGCAGGCCATACCGCTCGACCCAAGGCCGACAACGAGCACTTTTTTATTTCTTAGATCCAACAATATTTTACCTCAATTTCAGCGTCGCCAATGATACCAGCGCCATTATTATGGCCACGATCCAGAACCGTATAATAACCTTTGATTCCGGAATGCCCCTGAGTTGAAAATGGTGGTGTAAAGGCGACATCAGGAATATCCTTTTCTTCCTTATTTTAAAAGATAGTACCTGCATGATCACGGACATGACCTCAACAACAAACACGCCGCCAATAAGCAATAGTACGATCTCTTTTTTTATCAGTACACTGATGATACCTATCGCGCCGCCCAATGCCAGTGAACCTGTGTCACCCATAAACACATCTGCGGGATACGCGTTAAACCATAGGAATCCAAGTCCCGCCCCAAACATAGCCGCGCAGAGGACCGCAAGTTCTCCGCTGCCGGCTAAGTAATAAACATTCAGGTAAGAACTTATTTCAGCATGCCCTGTTATGTAACTGATCACGCCATAAGTCAACGCTATTATAGTCACACAGCCGATGGCCAGGCCATCAAGGCCGTCTGTCAGGTTTACAGCGTTGCTTGACCCTACGATGACCAAAATAACGAACAGGATATAGAATAACCCCAAATTTATGACAAGGTTCTTAAAGAACGGGAAATACAGTGTCGATTCGATCGCGCTGTCACGATATAGGTATAAAGCTATGAACAACGCCAGTATTAACTGCCCCAGAAGCTTGGCAGAGGCCCTTAATCCCAGGGACCTCTTTTTTACGAGCTTTATGAAATCGTCTATGAATCCAACCATGCCCAGCCACAATATGCCTATGATGCAAAGAATAATGAACCTGTTATCAAGCCTGGCCCATAATACTGTCGATACTACTATGGAGGTAAGCAGGATAAAACCACCCATTGTCGGCGTACCGGTCTTATGCTTGTGCAATTTATACAGGTCCCCCACATGTTCGCGCCGTATGTTCTGGCCTATTTTCAAGATCCGCAAAAAACGTATTATTATCGGTCCGAACAGTATGCTGATCAAAAAAGCTGTAACGCTCGCCAGCGCCGCTCGAAATGTTATATATCTAAAAACATTGAAACCGAACCAGAACTCACTCAGCGGATAGAGGATATGATAAAGCATCTGATCACCTCTTTAATTATTATTTACAAAATATTTGCTATTAGGTCATTAAAAACGTTTTCCATATGTGTGCCGCGCGACCCCTTGATCAATAAAATATCATCGGGACGCAAGATCTTTTTAAGAACCGCGCCTATCCGGGTGTTCCTGCTCATATGGTACACCTTATCTATATGCATACCCGTTCTTACCGCAGCCCTGCTCGTATGCCTGGATTGATCCCCGCATGTTATCAGATAATCCACTCCCGAACGTGCGACCAGTTTGCCGGCTTCGGCATGGAAATAAGGGGCCCGCTCACCCAATTCAAGCATATCCGAAGATACAACGATAGTGCGTCCTTTACCTCTGATGCCTGTCAAGGTCTTTACGGCTGTTTCAAAGGACAGCGGATTGGAGTTATAGGTATCATTTATAATCGATATCCGGTTGTGCCGTGAGATAGATAGCCTATCCCTCAGCGGATTTCTGAAATACCGCAGGGCCTTTTTTATCCGTCTCATCTCAATATTGAAGATATCGCCGCATGCTATGCCCGCAAGGGCATTATACACATTGTGGGCCCCGATAAACGGTATATAAAAGCGCTCTTTTTCCACAGAAAAAGAAAGCCCTTTTTCACGCGCTTTTATATCTTTAGCCCGGTATTTACATTTTTTATTGATTCCGAAATATTTTACCCGACAGTTGTGTTTCTGAGAGGAAAGATATTCGTCATCTATATTAAGGACAGCGATTGAGTTCCTGCCCAGTGTTCTTAATAACTCACGTTTTTCCCTGTACACATTTTTTTTGTCTCCGAGATATTCCAGGTGCGAATGGCCTATATTGGTGATAACACCGAGATCAGGCCCCGCTATTTGCGCCAACCGCTTTATCTCGCCGGGCATGTTCGTGCCCATTTCTAAGACACAAAACTGATGCCTTTTTTTCAGTTTAAGGATCGACAGAGGAAGGCCGATAAGGTTATTCTTCGTTCCCTCATTCTTAAGAACAGAGTATTTTGTCCGTAAGACATGGGCAATGATCTCCTTGACCGTTGTTTTACCGGTTGAACCGGTAATGCCGATAACCGTCATATTGAATCGTTTCCTGTGATCATGCGCGATATCACCCAGCGCCTTGAGCGTATCTTTCACGACAATGAAACAGGCTTGATGATTTTTTCTAATTATTGACGCGTTCCTCTTTATGAATCTTTCGGAAACAATAATACATTTAACGCCTTTTTTGATCACCGAACCGATAAAATCATGGCCGTCAAAATTCTCTCCCTTCAACGCGATAAAGAGATCCGTTCTCTTTACTGTTCTGGAATCTATTGAAATCCCTTTAACACTGTGCCTGACGGAATTTAACAGCTTACCACCGATAACTTCGTTTATATATGAAACCTTCATTTTCGATCCCGTATAAAAGTCTGACGCTGCCTCAACAGTGACCTGGCAACCTCCCGATCACTGAAATGGATATTATCCGTTCCTATAACCTGAGTCGTCTCGTGGCCCTTGCCGGCGATAAGGACAACATCCCCCTTTTTTGCCATGCCTATGGCCTTCATTATAGCCTTATTTCTGTCTAATATTATACTATATCTCCCTTTATAAGTGCTAATGCCTTTTTCGATTTCAGAAGCTATTCTTTCCTGTGATTCCCCGCGTGGATTGTCACTGGTAATCACTGTGTAGTCAGAATAGCATCCGGAGGTTCTACCCATTACAGGTCTTTTTGTCCTATCCCTTTCGCCTCCGCAGCCAAAAACCGTTATTAATTTTCTCTTTACGAAAGGCTTTATTGCCTTGATGGCCTTTCGCAACGCGTCAGGAGTATGCGCATAGTCAACAAATACTTTAAAATCCTGACCTTCATCGATAGATTCAAGCCTTCCGGGCGCCCCATTGAAATCCTTAACTGACATGGCAGCCTCTTTTATTTTAACGCCCATCATATGCGCGGTTGAGACAGCCGCCATTATATTCGATACGTTATGGCGGCCGATCAGTCTTGTCTCTATATGTTCTTTTATGCCTCTATTTTCTATACTGAATTGCGATCCGCTCAATCCCAGGTTTATATTCCGGGCCACATAATCCCTTTTCTTACCCTTATTTATACCAAAAGAAACAACACGCCTCTTTGACAGCCTCCGCATTAACGCTTTATACCTATCATCATCGCCATTAATAACAGCGACGCCCCGTTGTTTTAAGTTATCAAATATCCTGGCTTTTGCGTTAAAATATGAATCCATGTCTTTATGATAATCGAGATGTTCGGGCGTAAGGTTAGTGAAAACGGCCATGTCAAAAAATATGTGCTTTGTCCTTTTCTGCTCCAGGGCATGGCTGGATACCTCCATTATACATACTTCGATATCCTTGCTGACCATCCTGTCCAAAAGATCATTCAGGTATAAGGCATCCGGTGTGGTCCTGTCAGCCTCGTAAGACTTATCCCCTATCCTATAGCTCACTGTCCCTACAACACCGGTTCTCTTGCCTTTATCTCTTAAGAATTTGTCTATAAGATATGATACCGTTGTTTTGCCGTTAGTCCCTGTTACACCTATGACCTTTAATTTACTGGAAGGATCAGCGTATAGGATACTGGCGATTTTAGACAATTCTTCCCTGGTATCCGGCACGTATATCATCCTTGTTCTATCTATTATATCTTTTTTTACCATACGTGTTCTATTCGAAACTATACAACATGCCGCTTTCTTCTCGATCGCGTCATGGACAAAATCATGCCCATTAAAATGACTTCCCTTGACCGCAATGAATATATCTCCTCTTTTGACGTCCTTGGAGTTTGTCTTTATGCGCCTTTTATCGAATCTTCTATAATCAACCCTTGTCATGTTTTATCTCCATATATTTTAATACTTTTTGCATGATGTCGCGAAAAGCGGGGGCGGCGACAATCCCGCCGTAATGCTTCTTTTTTGGTTCATCCACAACAACGACTAATGTTACTTTGGGGTCCTCATAAGGGGCAAATCCGACAAAGGAGGCTATGAACTTATCCTTAGAATACCCGCCTTTCTCGACAAGCACTTTTTCCGCGGTGCCGGTTTTGCCACAGGAAATATAACCGTCCATATCGGCCCTGTGTCCGGTACCATTTTCCACGACTCCTCTGAGTATAGATTTTAACAGCGCCGCCGCATCTTCTTCTATTACCCTTCTTATCAACCTTGGTCTTCGCTCTTTGATGATGTCGCCTTTATTACCAGTTACATATTTTACCATATAAGGCATCATCATGTTACCGCCATTAGCGATTACAGACACAGCGGATGCTAACTGTATAGAGGTGCAGGAAATCCCGTGTCCCATAGGTATCGTTGTCATGTCAGAGGCTGTCCACCTATATTCCGGCCTTACGATCCCGTATTCTTCTCCGGGCAGGTCTATACCTGTCCTGGATCCAAAACCGAATTTTTTCACGTAATCATACATCCTACCGCTGCCAAGCCTTTCAGCCGCCTTTACTACTCCTATATTACTGGACTTCTCAACAATCTCTCTAAAACTTAATTTCCCATAAGGTTTATAATCATGTAGCACCCTTCTGCCTACTATATATCTCCCTTTCTCACAATAGAACACCTCATTCTCTTTCACAAGCCCTTCATTTATCAGGGCAGCCGCTGTTATTATCTTGAACGTGCTCCCCGGCTCAAAAACGTTCTGAATAGGCCTGTTCTTAAACATATCAGGGTCGGAGCTATTATACCGGTTTAGATCATAATTCGGGTAAGCGCTCATCCCCAGGATTTCACCCGTTTTCGGGTCCATAGCTATGATCGAAACAGAAGCCGGATCATACCTTTCAGTCAGATCCATTATTTCATCCTCAATTATATGCTGTATGACCTCATCTATGGTTAACACAAGATCATAGCCCGCCCTATCGGGAAGATATTCACCATGTGACGGGATTATCTTCCGCCGTCCGTCTCGCAATGTGCTGATCCACCCGTATCGTCCCTTCAGGTATGAATCATAATAGAGTTCCAATCCCTCCAGGCCTTTATTATCCAGATCAGTAAAGCCTATCACATGACAGCATAGAGTGTGGTTTGGATATGAACGCTTTGTCTCTTCTATCAACGCGACTCCGGGCAGGCCGAGGTTTTCGATCTTATACCGCTCGGTATCGCTGATCTGACGTTTCACCCATACGAACAATTTATCCCTCCGGAGCCTTTCAAGTACAAACGATTTCTCTATATTAAGCGCATCGGCTATTTTTGACGCTACCTCCTCCTTATTTTCTATCCTTCTCGAAACAGCATACACGCTGGATATATTTGTATCCAGGGCCAATACCCTGTTCTTCCTGTCATATATGACCCCCCTCTTTGGCTTTATTTTAACCAGTATGTTGTGCTGGGCCTCGGCTTTTTTCCGGTAATAATCATGATTCAATACTTGTAAATAGAATAACCTGATCAGGACACAACTAATAAATAAAAGAAAAAGAAAGAATATGGCCAGTTGGCGCCGCCTCTTAATATTAATATGCAACGGATTGGAAGGCAAGGTTTACTTCTTCACTCCGGCCTCTGCTTTGAGTGTCACGGCATCCAGAAGCCTGGCTAACATGTTTGAATGTATCTGTTCTACAACCACGTTATCTCTTTTTAACTTGGCGCTCGCGTAATATATATTCTCAATATCGGTCTGCACAAGTTCTATGCTTTCCTCAAATAATCTTTTTCGGAGTTCAAGAGGTGATTCCATCGCATTGATACGATATATAAGGCATCTCTGCTCATCAAGGGTATCTCTTAGGACTTGCCTCTTTGCCTGTAGTTCGTACCCCAGTTTAATTATTTCTATTTTCTGGTGTACATGAAATAACGTAAAAATCGTTATCAAAACCGAAAATACGAAAAATCTCCGTAATTTTTGTGTTAACATACTACCTTTCGTAATATTCCGCTACCCTTAACTTTGCGCTCCTAGCCCTCCGATTCAACATAATCTCATCGACAGAAGGCCTTATGGGTTTTTTCGTTATTACCCTTAAATACCCCTCTTTGTCATAACCCTTGAACGCGTTTTTCACCTGCCTGTCTTCTAATGAATGAAAAGAAATTATCAAAACCCTTGCATCCGGCATTAATATTTTCGGCAGGCTTCCTAATAACCTATTTAATGCCTCGAGTTCTTTATTGACCTCGATCCTCAGCGCTTGAAATGTCCTGGTTGCCGGATCGATCCTTTGCCTTTTATATTTAAAGCCCGCGGCCTTTTTAACGATATCTCTTAACTCAGCGGTTGTCTTAATGGCCTTGGATCTTCTTTTCTCAACTATATGACCCGCGATCCTTCTTGAATACCGCTCTTCTCCGTACTTATAAATTATATCCGCCAGCTTATCCTTTGAGTACCTGTTCACCACCTCGTATGCTGTCAAGGCCTGTGACTTATCCATCCGCATATCCAATGGCCCGTCATGCATTAAGCCAAACCCCCTGTACGGGCTGTCCAGCTGGTAAGATGAGATACCGAGATCAACCAATATCCCGTTCACCTTAGCCTTTCCTATCCTGAGAAGTATGGATTCAATATCCTGAAAATTTCCTTTAACGATCTTTATACGCTCACGGCCGTATGCGCTCAGGCGCTCACCCGCTGATTTGACTGCCTCCTCATCCCGGTCTAATCCAATCAGCATACCATCAGGCAATATCTTTTCCAATATTGCCGATGTGTGGCCCCCGCATCCTATTGTCGCATCCAGGATAGTGTCGCCATTGCGGGGTCTCAGGTACTCAATAACTTCTTTTAAAAGAACTGGTTTATGCAAATCTCTCTACCTGGATTTAAAGGATGAACCTTTTTTTCCGACAGTCAACACCCTGTTAAATCTCATGACTTCCTGACGCTCTTTTCTTTTCATCTTAAAACTCATAATCCTGCGAAATCTCTCAATATTATTTTTAGGGTCCAGTACCTCGTTCTCATCAATGAAAAACGTTGCCTTCATTTTTCTCACCCCCCTTTTTTCTAGTCCAAGTCTAATAATTTTTCAGCTATATCTTCAAAAGATTCTTTTGAAGATGTGTAAAAATCCTGCCATATCTCTTTCGACCATATCTCTATCCTGCTGGAGACGCCGACTATGACAATATCCCTTTTTATCTTCGCGTATTCTTTTAAGTAGCGCGGTATCAGCAGCCTGCCCTGTTTATCCGGCATAAAATCAATAGCCCCTGAAAAGAAAAGACGGTTAAATCTTCTTCCGTCCTTTTTGGTAAACGGGATCGCCCTGAACTTAGCTTCCTGCGATTTCCACTCTTCTTCCGGGAACATGAAAAGGCATGTATCCAGGCCCCTTGTTATGAAAAATTTCTCTATGTAATTTTCTTTGATCGCGGCCCTGAATTTGGAGGGAATTATCAACCGGCCTTTATTGTCTAAAGAATGTTCATACTCGCCGTAAAACATATACTCCACTTTCCTCCACTTTGTTCCACATTCTAAAAAAAATATACCACAAAATGGGATGATGTCAAGACGTAAAAACTGACTTTTTATAGGTGAAAACTATCTTCATTGAAAAGCACTATAAGGTGTGTGTTTTCGACTCTTAAGTACTATATATGGATGGTTAGAAATTAAATATTTTTTAAACAAAACGGGGATTTTTTGTGGGATTTTTAAGCTTGTATATGCTTAGAAATAACAATAAAAAAAGCGAAGTAGATCTGTAAGCCGGGTTCTGTTTTTTATGTAATCATCCATCTATGCTGGACCATTGCTGGTACAGTCAGTGCAGCCTACCCGTCCCGATAGATCCTTTTTATAAAAGGATACTTGAAACGAGCCATTTCATGATCGGGACCTATTTGGCCTTGCTCCGCGTAGAGATTTCCTCGTTTCACCCGCCTTCGCGAAAGCGATGGCGACTCGTCTCTGTGGATCTTATCCTCACCTCTCGGTGGGCGGCCGTTAGCCGCTACGCCGCTCTTTTTGGGGACGGAGTTAACTTATTAACTTAATTACCTTCTGTTGGGTGTTGTTAAGTTAATAAGTTAACTCCGTCCCCTTTACTTTGGAGCCCGGACTTTCCTCTTCACACAGAATTATGCGTAAAGCGATTACTCGATCTACTTCGCCTGAATTATAAAAGACCCGCTAAGTTCATGGCCTTGTTGGCCAGCTTATCCGCTTCCCTATTCTTTTCGCGCGGTATATTATTTATCGAGACTTTCTTGAACCCGCTTATAAGATGCATCACCTGTTCAAACAAAGGTTTAATGTTCGCGTTCTTTACCCTGAACTCTCCCTTTAACTGCTGCGTCACCAACTGGCTATCTATGTAAAGATCTACTTTCTCGGCTTTCAGGAATAACGCCTCTTGCAGGCCGTATATCACCGCGTTATACTCAGCAACATTGTTTGTCGTAATTCCGAGATTCTTGTAATATTCTTTGACTATATTATCACTATCGTCTTTAAGTACGACACCGATACCTGACGGACCTGGATTACCTCTGGATCCGCCATCCATATATATATGTAAATGCCTGGTCGATTTATTCTTCACTGTACAACACCCTGGAACAATTACCGCACAGTATCATATCCCTCTTCATTTTTACCTGGTCTATTACCTGCGGCGGCAGAGTCATGTTACACCCACCGCAAGAATCATGCTCGATCTTAACCAGCGCGCATCCGTCCTTAGCCTTTAGAATACGCTCATATTTAGATAATATCTCTTTATTTACGCCCTTAACTAATTCCGCCCGCTGACCTTCAATGTTCGCCAGATCACCTTCCATTTTCTTTTTCCCTTCATCGACCTTCTTTTTCTCGGCTTCAATGTTCGTTTTTTCAGCCTGATAATTCTCCTTATCTTCCTTCAATTTTTTTTCGGCCGATTCTATCTCATCGAACAAATTGATTATTTCTTCTTCCAACACGGATCTATCCGCGGTTATGGAATTGATCTCCTTCTGCATTGCGGTATATTCCTGGTTTGTTTTTAGCTGCAATAACTGTGCCTGATGTTTTTTTATCGATTCTTCTTTTGCGTTTAATTCGATCTCCTGATCTTTTTTTTTCAATAGCAGCCTCTTCAGCCTGTCATCGCTTTCCTTGAACATACCCTCTTTCTCTTTTATGAGCCTGTCATACTCGGCCAGTTTGCCGGGTATCTCCTCCAGTTCCCTTTTTATGTTGTATATCTCCTCATCAAGCTTCTGCACCTCCAACAATTTCTTTAGTTCCTCTTCGAAATTTACCTTCTGCATTAATACCAGCTCCTTGATTTATAGTACAATTTATGATGTAAAAACAGCAGTATTGTAGCATATCATTTGCATTTATATCAAGCTTTTTTAGGATTTGTCTTTTATCGAATACGTGATTTCTTAAATTAAAATGTTTGATAGTTACTCTTATACGTACAGCCGTCTAACCCTCACA
>Ga0272441_10007133_pt1 | contig 18309 bp, 20 predicted proteins | sample SSMProp6N_FD_193582 | JGI IMG/M metagenome (GOLD analysis project Ga0272441, IMG submission 193582) | Marine sediment archaeal communities from Little Sippewissett salt marsh, Falmouth, MA, United States - SSM-Prop-6N | ecosystem: Environmental > Aquatic > Marine > Wetlands > Sediment ... | reverse complement strand
TAATATTCTCAGGATCTATGATTCCAAAGTCACGGAGAACTACCCGGGTTTCACGGGAGAAGCGGGGAAAATCAGTAATTGAAGGAAGGAAATCATTCTCATCGAGAGCGGCAAGAACCAGTTCCGGAAAAAAATTATCTTCAAGCAGATAATGCTTTACCAAGTTGGCAGCCATGGTGGAGCTGACATTACCATAGAGAATAGTGGGAAAATTCGGTTTGCCGATGGCAACCAGGGGCTCAGCATAACAGTGGCCCATGCAGCCTACCGGAATAACCTTAGCGTTGATACTGTGCCGAGCTATTTCCTGCTGAAAAGTTCGGAGTACCTCTAAAGCACCCGATGCCAAGCCACAGGTGGCGGTCCCCACCAGGATGAAAGGACTATTCCCCTCGCGGACATTACGCCATTCTTCCATAGCCTGGGTTTTGAGCTTAAGAAAATTTTGTGCAACCGTTTTTTCCACCGCTTTGTTCATTTCTCATTTCCATTTGCCTTTCCTTCTTTCGGCTTCTTTAAATCAAAATTAAGAAGGATACCATTAACCGCCGAGGGAGACATATTGCCGTGAACCTCATCATCCGCCAAGACTACCGGGGCCAGCGCACAGCATCCCACACAAGCAACCCGGTCAAGAGAAAATTCCCGATCATCGGTAACTTCCCCCTCTTTTATGGAAAGCCTTCTTTCCCATTCCTCGAGGATTATATTTCCCCCTTTTACGTGACAGGCGGTTCCCAAACAAACTTTTATGGAATGCTTGCCCGGTGGGATTAAACGAAACTGGTTATAAAAGGTTACCACTCCAAAAATTTCTCCTGAAGGAATTCCCAGGAAAGATGCGACTTCTTTCATGGCTGCTTGAGGAATATAGCCGAGGCCGGTCTGGAGAGCCTGAAGAATGGGAATAAGATTTTCTTTGGAAGGCGAAATTTTCTGGAGGAATGAATTGGTTGTTTTCTTTATCTGTTCATCTTCGGAGTTGCTTCTGTTTTTATCCATTATACCAATATGTTATCTATCTCCTCGAACTCGAAAAAGAACAATAACAGAACCGTAATTATCATTTACTATTATCGCCCAGCTTTTTTTTGGCCTTTTGTTTTAAAATATAGCCTTCACAAGACTTACACTTTTTATATTCTCTTACTGGCTTGCAACGTGAAAGAGGAATCTCATAATTTAGAATTTTGCAATAAACGAATTTAACGCCTTTTTTCTCTTTTTTGATAGATTCTTCCAAAATAACCTCTCAATAAAAAACATATAAATAGGTGGGTAGTTATACTATCATACCAAGCCTAAAAAGGCAAATCTTTTCATTTTTTTCCAATGGTTGACTGGGGTTATCAATTTTGATATCGTCAGAAAACGTTCATGGGGTATAATGTCTTCTTAACGAATTTTCTATTAGGATGAACCAAGTGACTATCTCAAAAAAGAGACTCCAGAGCCTCGGGGTTAAATCAAAGGTCTGGATCGAAATAGAAGGCCTCCCCTTTTTAGGAGAAGGAAGAAGCAACCTTTTGAAATACATCGCCGAAAGGGGATCTATTTCCCAGGCAGCAAAAGAGGTTGGAATCTCCTATAAAAAGGCATGGAGTTACATAAAAAATATGGAAGATCGTTTGGGGGTGGTTCTGGTAAAAAAATATGTTGGCGGTAAAGGAGGTGGCGGAACAATTTTAACAAAAGATGGGGAATTTTTGATCGGCAAATTTGATCAGCTTTTGGAAGGGACCCAAGACGCGATCGATAAAAGCTTTCATGAAATATTTTGACGGAAAGGATCGTTACCTGCGAGATCGGTTTTCCCCTTCGATTTAGTGGATTTTTAGAGAATTAATTATCTTTAAATGGTGAATAAAACATCTACTGATGCATTTCTCTCTCATTTTTGAGACAGGGTCTAAAAAAAATCTCTTTTTTTATGACTGAAGCCACCGAAGCAATATAAAATAGTAAAGATTCGCTTCTTATGGATCTATCAAAATAGATTTTTCCCCTCGCTGGGCTCCGCTCTTGTCCCCTACCCTATTCACACAGCTAAGATTCAGTTGAAAAAACTCGAACTATTTTTTCTTTATCGCAACGAAAATTTCCCCACGATATCGTTTTTTCAACTTTTTTCGCTTGAGCGCTGGCGGCCAACCTATTACAATACATGCCAACGATAAATAATGAGAAAAATAGCATGATACGGTTAGGCTTGTGCTGTAAATTCAAAAAGGAGCCCATTAGATTTTATACAACGACCGCTCGGTATGTAAGCAGTCTGACGTCTGAAGAAAGGTGGAATAAAATTTCCGGGCTTTGTCTGGCGAATGGCCAATCGCTTCTATCCGCCATCGATTACTGCCATCAAAATAGAATTGGATCGTTCCGAGTAAACAGTCGAATTCTGCCGCTTAAGACCCATCCTGTTTTCGGCTATAACGTTAAGCACTTAAAGACGGCAAGAGAAATAACGAACCTTTTTAGGCTCTGCGGCAGGCGTGCTCAAAAATATGGAATCCGGTTAACGTTTCATCCTGATCAGTTTGTGTTGCTAAGCTCGCCGAATCCGAACGTGACCCGGAAATCAATACAGGAACTTGAATATCAGGCTGAGGTAAGTGAATGGATCGGCGCTGATGTTATAAACATTCATGGCGGGGGAGGCTATGGAGATAAAAGGTCCGCATTAAACCGGGTTGCGCGGGAGTTGGACAAGCTGAAAAAAAGCATTCGGGATAAATTGACATTTGAAAATGATGACCGGGTATATGCTCCGGCGGAACTTTTGGAATTTTGCGAACAAACCGGCGCTCCGTTTGTCTATGATGTGCACCACCACCGTTGTTTCGGGGATCAGCTTTCGGTCGAACACGTTACGGAACGGGCGCTTAACACCTGGAACCGGGAGCCATTATTCCATATTTCCAGTCCCAAATTCGGTTGGAAAAACTCAAAACCGAGGTTGCATCATGATTACATTGATATCAATGATTTTCCAAGGTGTTGGCGCGGATTGAATATTACGGTTGATGTCGAAGCCAAGGCCAAAGAGCTGACAGTAAAAAAATTATGGCGGCAGTTGGCGTCAGACACCGATGGAGAGTAGAGTGGGATTGATATATACCGGTTCGGAATTTTCAGAATGTTTTTGAGTATTCTTTTGACTCCGGCGCTTGTCTTGCCCTAAAATAAGAGGCAATCCAAATATTAAATCTTTATGCATTGTTTATTGCCGAAAGAGTTGGTATTTTCACAGGATTCAACGGGTAACGCAATGAAAGGAAAGTATTATTCTAAAATTAAACACCATCAGAAAATTACAGAAAAATTATGCCTAACGTCTACATTAAAACCTTTGGCTGCCAGATGAATGTGTACGACTCAGAGAACATTCTTAAACTTTTGGCATCTCTTGATTATAAACCGACTTCCGACCCCCGGGAGGCGGATATCATTCTTATCAATACTTGCAGTGTTAGAGAAAAATCGGAACACAAATTTTACAGCCTGCTGGGAAGAGTGAAAAAGTACCGGAAACCCGGAAAGGTTCTCATCGGCGCATGTGGATGCGTTGCCCAGCAAGAAGGGAAAAAACTTCTCGAAAAGGCACCCTATGTGGATATCATCCTGGGAACCGGAGCCATTCATTGTCTGCCGGAATTGATTGATAACGCGCATAAAACCGGCAAGGTTCAAATTGATACCCATTTTTATGATAAATTCGTTTCATTTTCAGATTATCATTCGCCCAGTTATTCAAAAATGAAAGCGTTCGTAACCATCATGAAAGGCTGCGATAACTTTTGTTCGTTTTGTATCGTGCCCTATGTCCGGGGAAGGGAAAAAAGCCGTCCCAGTAAAGATATCATAACCGAGGTCAGAAATCTGGTTGACCAGGGGGTTAAGGAAGTAACCCTTTTAGGACAAAATGTAAATTCCTATAGTCTTCATTGCTCAGGGGAAATGAGCTTTCCTGAACTTCTTCGGGAAATAAACCGGATTGAAGGCCTTTCACGAATCAGGTTTGTCACCTCGCACCCCAAGGACCTTTCCGATCAGTTAATAACCTGTTTCGGTGAATTAGAGAAGCTTTGTCCCCATATTCACCTCCCCTTACAATCCGGCTCTACCCGTATATTAAAAATGATGAACCGGGGCTATACCCGGGATGATTACCTTGCAATAATTAATCAATTAAGAACCGTCCGCCCGGACATCGGCATAACAACTGACTTAATCGTCGGCTTCCCCGGCGAGACTGAAAGCGATTTTCAAGCAACGCTGGACATAATAACAAAAATAGGTTATGATGAGTTCTATTCTTTTAAGTATTCTGATCGTCCGAAAACTCAAGCCTCAAGAGCCGATAACAATATTCCTGAAAAAGAAAAAGCTCGAAGATTACATCTTGTTCAGGAATTGCAAAAGCCTATAACCTTTGAAAAAAATAACCAGCTCATGGGCAAAGCTTTAGAAGTGCTGGTGGAGGGGCCCAGCAAAAATAATTCTCAAAATTTGACTGGAAGGAGCGGATCAAATAAGGTCGTCAACTTTGAAGGCTGTTCACGTTTAACTGGAAAGCTTGTTCAGGTGGAAATCATCGCTGTTCATCCTCATTCATTGTTTGGCCGGATATTATAAACTCTTTCTAAAATTTTCCCGGGAGGTTGCGATGTTAATTGAAATGAAAGTCGCAGGAATAACAATGGATCCTTTGAGCAATACCCCGATCGTCATTTTAAAGGAGGTTAATGGGACCCGAGCGCTCCCCATTTGGATCGGAATTTTGGAAGCAAGCGCGATTGCCACCCAACTGGGAGATGTTACCCCGCCCCGGCCTATGACCCATGATCTCATAAAAAATGTGTTTACCGACCTTAACATTACCCTGACCAGCATTGAAGTAACTGATCTAAAGGATAACACTTTTTTCGCCACCATTCATCTTTCCATGTCGAACAAAAAAATAAGCGTCGATGCCCGTCCCAGTGACGCTATCGCTCTTGCCCTGAGGAACAACTCGCCAATTTTTGTTAATGAAGACGTCGTTGTAAAGTCTCGCGGGATTGACTTAAAACATGATGAAAGTGACGAAAAAGGAACAAAAGGACACGATGACGATCCAAACTGGACGGAAATATTGGAAAATCTGTCTCCGGAAGATTTCGGCAAATATAAGATGTAGCTTGAAAAAACCCTAAATTCCATAGGATCTGTTGTATTATGATTGATCTACATACCCACTCCATTTTCAGCGATGGGGAATTGCTCCCGGCCGAACTTATCCGTCGAGCCCAAGCCAAAGGATACGAAGGCATTGCTATCACCGATCATGCTGACAGTTCCAACCTCGACTGGATCGTTCCTCGTCTGGTTCGTTTCTGTAAAGATCTAAAAGGAAAGCAAGGTGATTTTCAAGTGGTTCCGGGAATTGAACTGACCCATGTGGCTCCAGAGTCAATTGCTTTGCTTACCCGTGAAGCCAGAAAATTAGGTGCCGCATTGATTCTGGTCCATGGAGAAACCATTGCGGAACCAGTATGCCCAGGAACAAATTTAGCCGCTTTAGAGGCTGATGTTGATATATTGGCCCATCCGGGACTAATAAAGAAGAAAGAAGTTGAGTTAGCCAAAGCCAAAGGGATATTTCTTGAAATTTCATCCCGGAAAGGGCATTCTCTTACGAATGGTCATGTAGCCCAATTAGCAAAAAAAATTGGCGCGTCTCTAATCCTAAACAACGACACCCATTCCCCGGATGATCTGATCGATTCCTCCCAAGCCCGCCGGATAGCTCTTGGAGCTGGAATTGCCGAAAATGATTGGGAGAAAATGAAAGAGAACGCGCGGAATTTACTGGAAACAACCCTTTCAAAAATTTAAGGCCTAACATCGTACGATCAAGGTTTGTTATCTTTTCTCTCAAAATTACCAAGCTTTTAGAAATGCAAGGATTTTTGTTTCCTTAAGTTGATGCTGACAAGCGTCTCTATTCTCATAAAACTGATCGAATTATAATGGCTTTTTCTCTTAAGCATATCCATACCCACACGTCGCCGAATCAATCTGCTGAACTACACGATCCCACCTTTAATCAGCAGAAAAATAAAAAAATACTTCTTACCGTATTGAGTATGACGCTGGTTTTTTTCTTTGCCGAAGTTATCGGCGGGTTCTGGACCAACAGCCTGGCGTTGTTGTCGGACGCCGGACACATGCTCTCGGATATAGTCGCCTTATGCTTAAGCCTTTTTGCCATCTGGATTTCTTTTCGACCAGCGCATAAAAAGAAAACCTTTGGGTACTTTCGGGCTGAAATTCTGGTCGCATTTGTTAACGGAGTCATTTTGATGGTAATCTCTATCATTATATTCCGGGAAGCCTTTTATCGAATTCAAGCTCCGGAAGTCGTTAAAGGCGCCCCCATGTTGGTCATAGCAACATTGGGGCTGATTATAAATCTTATCGGCGCGTTCCTTCTTTCAAAAGGGTCTAAAAAGAATATTAATATCAGGGCGGTCTTCTTTCATGTTTTGGGGGATGCGCTGGGATCAATCGGAGCGATCAGTGCCGGTATGGCAATATGGCTGAAAGGGTGGAACTGGTTCGATCCACTGGTAAGTTTCTTCATAGGAAGTATTATCATCTATGGTGCCTGGTGGATTTTGTGGGATAGCGCCCAAATTCTGATGCAGGGGGTGCCGGCGCATCTAAATACTGAAGAGATCAAGCAGTCAATGCTGAAGGTCGAAGGAGTGAACTCTATAGATGATTTACATGTTTGGACATTGACATCCCATGTCGAGGTGCTGACCGCTCATGTCGTAATAAATAACATAAGCAACGGAATGGATATTTTGAAAAAATTACATGGCGTTCTCAATAAAAAATATGGATTAGAACATATCACTATCCAGATTGAGGATGAATCAATGGGAAACTGTAAAATTTTTTAGTAACTTTTTCCACCTTCCGAGCAGGCTTTTTTCAGAATCAAATGGTTTTATCCCTTTTAACATCCTGAATAATTTGATCTTTCGACGAATACAATAAAAGCTTTCCCTGCAAGGTTGTCAGGGAGGAAAAAATCTGTTATAAGAATTTGTTAATTAAGAAACGCAACGTTTATTCTGGAGAGATGTCCGAGTTGGTTGAAGGAGCACGACTGGAAATCGTGTGTACGCCCTCAAAGTGTACCGAGGGTTCGAATCCCTCTCTCTCCGCCTACGATAGCCGGGTCCTGCGCAACGGAAGATTATGAACCCCGTCAGGTCCGGAAGGAAGCAGCGGTAATAACTCGCTTCGTGTGCCGCAGGGGTGCCTGGCTATCATTTTAATTGTTCGAGATAGTTATCACCAGCATTGAAAGTCTTGGCAAAAATTATCTTTAAGCGCAGGAATAATCATGTCATACGTAGTTTTAGCCCGAAAATGGCGTCCCAAAACCTTTGAAGAGGTTGTGGGACAACAACCGATTATTCAGACGCTCAAAAACGCTATTAAAAGTGACCGGGTCGCCCAGGCATTCCTTTTTACCGGGCCTCGAGGAGTAGGGAAAACCTCAGTAGCACGAATTTTAGCAAAAGCCCTCAATTGTGAACAGGGCCCCACTCCAACACCCTGCAATCACTGCAACCCATGTATCGAAATTGATAAAACCATAGCTCCTGATGTTTTCGAAATTGATGGAGCCTCCAATACCGGAGTGGATAACATTAGGGATTTGCAGGAAACGATTAGATATCTCCCGCAGAAACATCGATATAAAATATTCATTGTTGATGAAGTTCATATGCTTTCAAATTCGGCTTTCAATGCATTTTTGAAAACACTTGAAGAACCGCCTTCCCATGTTATCTTTATTTTTGCTACCACTGAGCCCCACAAAATAATCGATACCGTCGTCGATCGCTGCCAACGGTATGACTTCAAAAAAATATCTCCTCTCTTAATTCAGCAACATCTTCAGCATATTACAAACGAAGAGAAAATAAAGATGAGCTCTGATTCTCTTCAACTGATCGCCCGGGAAGCAGAAGGTAGTCTGAGAGATGCGCAGAGCATGTTGGATCAAATAGTGACGTACGCGGGGAAAGAGATAAAAGATGAAGACGTAGCTGATGTTTTGGGCGTAGTTAACATAACCAGATTGTTTGAAATTTCGGCGGCAGTGATTGCCGGAGATCTTGAGAAATGCATGCAAGCAATTGAAGCTGTTTTTGACCACGGAATTGACATTAGACAATTTTATCGCGGACTTATCGAACATTTTCGTAATGTGATGCTGGTCAAGCTGAGCACCGACATTCAACTTTTTCCCAATCTTCAACAAAACGATCTTGAAGCGTTAGCCCTTCATTCCGAAGATGTCAGCTTGGAAAAACTTAAAACGCTTCTTAAAATTCTCATTGAGGGAGAAGAATATATCTATCGATCCCGCCTCCCTCGAATTGTACTGGAAGCAATTCTGCTGAGGATGGCTACCCTTCCGTCCGCCTCTTCTCTCAAAGAAATCCTGGATAAGCTGACTGATCTTCAGAAAAACCTGAACGGCAAAGCAGCCGTGTCCGAAGGCTTTTCCCCTCATTCGCAATCCGTCCGGGATTTTTCTGAATGCAATGAACCCATCGAAAAATATGGAGAAAGAAAAGAAACAGATCCTCCTTCAGAAAAACCGATCGGTTATTCCCCATCTTCAGACCAAGAAAGCTCTTTAGAGCAAATCTGGAAAAATCTTACCGATTTTGTACGAAAGAGAAAACCACCATTTGCGTCTTTATTGGACAATGGCCGACTCTTGAGAAAAGAAAAGAATTTGATAGAACTGGGTTTTCCGAAAAACTTTATTTTTCTGGAGAGGCTACAAAAGAAGAGTAAGAGAGACGAATTGAGTAAAATTTGCGAGGAGTTTTTTGGGCTCAAGACTATGGTTGAAATTTCTGTTCTTCCACCTTCAAACGCTTATGGCAATCAAAATTCCGGAACCGGTAAAAAACAACACCATGACAACATCAGGAAAGAAGCTGAAGATCATACTTTGATTAAAGAGGCGCTCTCTGTTTTTGGCGGAAGTATAACGAAAATAAAGGTGCTTGATCAATAATGCATAAAAAATAATATTTTCAGGAGGACACTATGGCAGCGAAAGGAATTGGAGATATTATGAAGCAGGCTCAAAAGCTTCAGTCTCAAATGGCAAAAATACAGGAGGAAATGGCTAAAAAGACAATTGAAGGTTCTGCCGGCGGTGGTATGATCACCGTGGTCGCCAATGGAAAACAGGAAATTATGAGTGTAAAGATCGATCCTGACGTGGTAGATCCTCATGATATCGATATGCTTCAGGATTTGGTACAAGCTGCGGTTAACGATGCGCTCAAAAAATCACAGGAGATGGTATCAAGCGAAATGAGCAAGGTTACAGGGGGGCTTGGTCTTAATATCCCCGGGCTTCCTTTCTAAAAAATCGAGGTTGCTTTTATGCTTTCAAAAACGATAAACAATCTTATCCAAGAATTTTCAAAACTTCCCAGCATTGGTGAAAAAACTGCGATGAGAATGGCCTATCATCTCATTTCTCTTCCTAAATCTCAGGTTCAGGCATTAGCTCAGGCGATTACGGATGCAAAAGAGAAAATCAGCCTTTGCTCGGTCTGTTTTAATATCACTGATGTTAATCCTTGCTCTATCTGTCAGGGGGACCGGGGGAAATCCGATGTCATTTGTGTGGTTGAAACCCCAGCCCACCTTGCCGCACTGGAGCGTACGGGAAAATTCAAGGGGTCCTATCATGTTCTCCATGGAGTGGTCTCTCCGCTACGCAACATCTCTCCGGAAAATTTGCGCGTAAATGAGTTGGTCCAACGGATTAAAAATAATAACATTAAAGAGGTAATCCTGGCAACAAATCCCACCCGCGAAGGGGAAACCACCGCCATTTATCTGGCAAAACTTTTAACGCCCCTTTCAATCAAAGTAACTCGTTTAGCGCAAGGCATCCCCCGGGGGGGAGAAATCGAATATCTCGATAATTCTACCCTCCAGTCTTCTCTGGAGGGGAGAAGCATTGTATCCCTTGATTGATCTACCTCTGTAACTTTTGAGTGTGAAATTTCTTGACATTTAAAACAATATTGGTATATAAAGTGAGCTTTATTTTATTTTAAGGAATTTAAGGATTTAGGAGCAACAAAAATGATCGAAATTCGTTTGCATGGTCGGGGCGGTCAGGGAGCCGTGACTTCAGCTGAGCTCTTAGCATTGGCAGCTATCAATCAAGGAAAATTTGCCCAAGCATTCCCCAGTTTTGGGCCGGAACGACGAGGAGCGCCCGTCATAGCTTTTTGCAGAATTGACGACAAACAAATTCGGACTCGGGCGGCAATTTACAATCCTGACATGGTGTTGGTTCTGGATCCGAGCATTCTCCGGCTGGTAAATGTTTCCGCCGGGCTTAAAGATGATGGATTTCTTATAACGAACACGAAATATTCCGGTGAGGAGTTAAAAAAAGAACTGGGGATCAAACATGCCCTGGCTACTGTCGATGCGACAAAAATTGCCAGGGAAGAGCTGGGCCTTCCCATTACCAACACCACGATGCTCGGTGCACTATTGAAGACTCGTGAAGTCGTCCCGTTCGATTCCCTGATTGAACCGCTTAAGACAAGATTTGGTAGAATTGCCGAGAAAAATATCAAGGTATTTACCAGAGCCTACGAAGAAACCCTGTTAACCCGATAAAAAGGAGATTTTCATTGGTAAAGTCAGAAGAAGAGCTTGGCTGGAAGGACTTGGAAGTCGGTTGCGCCGTGAGCGATGCCGGCAATGCCAGCCAATATAAAACCGGAGACTGGCGTTCTCTACGGCCAATCTGGGACAAGACAAAATGTATTCGTTGTGGGGTTTGTTATATCTTTTGCCCGGATATGGCCATTCAAAAAACCGAGGAAGGATATTTTGAAGCAGACCTTTATTACTGTAAGGGTTGCGGTATCTGTGCTCAGGAATGTATCACCGGGTGCATAACGATGGTTGAGGAGGAAGAATAATGGGCGAACGAGTCGGAATTGAAGTATCCTTAGCCGCAGCAGAAGCGGTAAAAATGGCAAACGCGGATGTTATCGCCGCTTATCCTATCACCCCTCAGACTCATATCGTGGAACATCTGTCCGAGTTGGTAAATGATGGTGAGCTTGATGCCGAGTTTATTCCGGTTGAGTCGGAACACTCCGCCATGAGCGTCTGTTGCGGATCATCCGCCGTAGGAGCAAGAACTTTTACCTGTACCAGTTCCCAGGGAATGGCCTTAATGAACGAAATTATATTTTGCGCCGCTTCCATGAGGTTTCCCATTGTCATGATCCTGGCGAATCGTTCCCTGAATGGTCCCTTGAGCATCTGGAATGATCATAGTGATGTTATGTCGATCAGGGACTGCGGCTGGATTCAGGTTTTTACTGAGAACGGCCAGGAAGTCTTTGATCACGTCATGTTTGCTTTCCGGGTTGCAGAAAATCCCTCGGTTTCACTACCGGTTATCGTCAATCTGGATGGTTTTGTCCTTACCCATGTTATTGAACCGATAGAATTCTGGAATCAGGAAACGGTTAAAAAATATCTTCCCGATTTCAAACCGGTTAATCAGCTTCACCCTGATAATCCCATTACCTTGGGAGCTTTCGGCATGCCCGGTGTTTTTACTGAGACAAAAAAAGCCCAGGATGAAGCCCTGATAAAATCAAAACCTGAAATTTTGAAAGCCTGGGAAGAAATGGGTAACCTGGTAGGTCGTCATTATAAACCGGTAGAAACCTATAAGGCCGAAGAAGCGGAAACCGTTTTTCTCACCATGGGCAGTTTCGGAGAAACCGTTTCAGTTGCGGTGGACGAATTGCGCGCCCAGGGGAAACCGGTTGGACAAATAAAACTGAGACTCTGGCGGCCGTTTCCATTTGAGGAATTCCGCGAGGCGGTCCGAGGACACAAACGTATTATTGTCCTTGACCGTGCTCTTTCTTACGGTGGCCCAGGAGGACCCGTGGCCAGCGAGGTTCGGGCCGCTCTGTACCAGGAAGAAAACATGCCTGCCATAACTAATTTTCTTTGCGGACTTGCCGGTCGTGACGTTACCGCGAAGGACTATATTGCCATGTACGAACAAACTGAACAGATGGCTCAAGGCAAGGTGAAACAAGAAGATTATATAATCTATGGAGTTAGAGAATAATGGAGCAATTTAACGTTTACGCCGCCCGGCTAATAACGAAAAAAGAACATTTTACTCCAGGCCATCGCGCGTGTCAGGGATGTGCCGAGGCATTAGCCGTACGGATGGTAGCGAAAGCGCTTGGTAAAAATGTGACTGTCGCCAGCGCTACCGGTTGTATGGAGATCGTTTCATCTCCGTTGCCTTTTACCAATTGGTCGGTTCCCTGGATCCATGTGGCCTTTGAAAATGCCGCTGCGGTGGCGAGCGGCGCCGAGGCCGGGACCAAGGCTCTCATCCGGAAAGGCAAACTTCCTGAAAAAGGAACGACGTTTGTCGGCATGGGTGGTGACGGAGCAACGTGTGATATCGGGCTTCAGGCGCTGTCCGGGGCCTGGGAGCGAGGTCATGACTTCATCTATGTCTGTTACGATAATGAAGCTTATATGAATACGGGTATCCAGCGCTCTTCCTCAACTCCTTTTGGCGCTGCTACGACAACGTCACCAGCAGGGAAAAAAGTGCCCGGGCAAATCACCTGGAAAAAGAATATGCCCGCAATAGCGGCTGCTCATAATATTCCCTATGTGGCAACTGCCTGTTCCAGTTACCCGCTGGATCTTATGCAAAAGGTAAAGAAAGCAGCAAGCATAAAAGGCCCGGCCTATATCCACGTGCTTTCAGTCTGTCCTACCGGCTGGAGAATCCCGACGGATAAGGCTATCTGGATAGGTCGGCTTGCGGTGGAAACCGGCGTATTCCCTCTGTATGAAATTGAACACGGCAAGTACCGGATGACGTATGATGTTCCCGAACTCAGACCGGTAATCGATTATTTGAAACCCCAGGGAAGATTTCGTCATCTCACTCCCGAGATGATTGAAAAAATTCAGAAAAGAGTAACCGAGGAGTATAACAAAGTTAAAGATAAAACCGCTCTCTAAGGAAATCAATAATGGAAGCGAAAATAAAGATCATCATCGAAACGTACGACAATGACAAAGGATTTTTGGTGCCTATCCTTCAGGATGTGCAACGGGAATTTAATTATCTGCCCCGTGAAGCTCTCACCTTGGTGAGTGATTTTCTTGAAGTTCCCATCAGCCGACTGTTCGAACTGGCGACCTTTTATAAAGCCTTCAGCCTTGAACCCAGAGGCAAACACGAAATAAGCCTCTGTCTGGGAACCGCCTGTCACGTGAGGGGTGCTCCATTGATTCAGGATAATATTGAGCGCGTTCTTGGAATAAAGGCCGGACAAACAACAGAAGATCTCGAATTTACCTTTGAGACTGTCAACTGTCTGGGTGCCTGTGCCTTAGGCCCCATCTTGGTGGTTGACGGAGAATACAACGGCAATATGAATATTAATAAGTCCAATAAAATTCTGAAAAAACTTGGTAAAAAGGTAGAGATTGATGAAGAAAATTAAATCACCCGGAGAACTGGAACAGTTTCGAAACGATATTCAGGCCAAACGAGATCCAAACCAGACCTGCATTGCAATTTGTGCGGGAACGGGCTGTCTTGCTCTCGGTTCCGACAAAATCATTGCTGCGTTCAAAGAAGAAATTACGAAGCAGGGCTTGGACGATAATGTCACAACCATACGGGAGACCGGTTGCCCCGGCTTTTGCGAACAAGGACCGATTGTTGTCATTTATCCGGCCGAGATCTGTTATCTTCGGGTAACCGTAAAGGATGTTCCGGAAATTGTTTCAAAAACCGTTATCAACAAGGAAGTCATAGAGCGGCTTGTGTACAAGGATCCGGTAACCAAAGAAAAAATTACCAAAGATTCCGACATTCCGTTTTACAAAAAACAGAAGCGTTATGTCATCGGCAATAATATCAATATTGATCCCCGAAGCATTGAAGATTATATTGCCACAGGCGGTTACTCAGCCCTCACAAAAGTTTTGAACGGCATGAGTCCGAAAGCAGTCATCGAAGAAGTAAAAGTTGCGAATTTGCGCGGTCGTGGAGGCGGAGGTTTCCCGGTGGCCTGGAAATGGGAAGCTACCAAAGAAGCAGAAGGAGAACCAAAATATCTTATCTGCAACGCTGACGAGGGCGACCCCGGCGCGTTTATGGATCGCGCCTTGCTTGAAGGAACTCCTCATTCAGTTCTGGAAGGTATGATTATCGGCGCCTATGCGATTGGAAGTCATGAAGGTTATATTTATGTTCGTAATGAGTATCCCCTGGCAGTTGAAAACGCAACGATAGCGATCGAAACCGCGCGAAGCCTTGGTTTGTTGGGAGACAATATTTTAGGTTCCGGCTTCAGCTTTGATATAAAAATAAACCGCGGCGGCGGAGCGTTTGTCTGCGGAGAATCATCCGCCTTGTTTGCCTCAATTGAAGGAAGAACCGGTGAACCCAGGGCAAAATATGTCCATGCCACCGATCGGGGGCTCTACGACAAGCCCACCAATCTGAACAATGTTGAAACCTGGGCGAATGTGCCGCTTATTATCAACAAAGGAGCGAAATGGTACCAAAGTATCGGAACTGAAAAAAGTAAGGGTACCAAAATTTTTGCTTTGGTGGGTAAAATTAATAATACCGGTCTGGTGGAAGTTCCCATGGGTATCACCCTGCGGGAGATTATCTATGACATCGGCGGTGGAATACCGAACGGAAGAAAATTTAAGGCGGTTCAGACCGGAGGCCCTTCCGGTGGTTGCATACCCGCGGAACACCTTGATATGCCTGTAGATTTTGATGAGCTCGACAGAATCGGCTCGATGATGGGTTCGGGCGGCATGATCGTCATGGACGATCAAAACTGTATGGTTGACGTTGCCCGCTACTTTTTGAATTTTCTCGAAGAAGAATCATGTGGTAAATGCACTCCCTGCCGCGAAGGAATCTACCAGTTGCGGATGATTCTGGATAGAATTACCGAGGGCAGGGGAACCATGGAGGATCTGGATACCATTGAGTGGATGGGACAGGCAATTACCGACGGATCGCTGTGTGCCTTGGGCGCAACCGCTCCCAATCCGGTATTGAGCACTTTGAAGTATTTTCGAGAAGAATACGAAGCTCACATCAAGGACAAAAAATGTCCGGCTGGTGTCTGTAAAGCCCTCATAACCTATTCCATCGATCCCCAAAAGTGCACCGGTTGTGACGTTTGTGCTCACGTCTGTCCGACAAACGCAGCCACCGGCAAAAAGAAAGAAGTATACAACATTGATCAGGAAAAGTGCATAAAATGCGGCGCCTGTATTCAGAGTTGTAATTTTGATGCGGTTATAATTTCATAATAAAAGAATCTTTTGAACTATTGAACAAGTTCTACTATTTAATTTATAAAGGATAGAAGCATGGCGGAAATGGTCACCCTAACGATTGATGGTCGGGAAATAATTGCTCCTCAAGGAACCACCATCTTGGAAGCTGCCAAGGATGCTAACATTTACATCCCGAATCTTTGCACAAACGAAGAACTCACTCCTTACGGGTCTTGTCGGCTTTGCATGGTTGAGATTACTCAAAACGGGCGTACCCGAATTGTGGCTTCCTGCATCTATGAAGTAGCTGAAGGTCTGGAAGTAAAAACAAATACTGAAAGAGTGCTTAATGTCAGGAAACTGGTGATTGAACTCCTGCTTGCCCGAAACAATGAGCATCCCGCGCTTCGGAAGATCGCTGATGAACTCGGGGTAAAGGATACCCGTTTTCCGGTTGAGCAAAAAGGCTGTATCCTGTGTGGTCAGTGTGTCAGAACCTGTCGTGAAGTGGTAGGAGTCGCGGCAATCGGGTTCTCAGGGCGAGGCATTAACAGAAAAATCGCCGCTCCTTTTATGGATTTTCCTCCAGACTGCATCGCCTGCGGATCGTGTGCCTATGTTTGTCCGGTCGGGTTTATCCCCATGAAGGAAGAAAACGGCGTCAGAACCATTATTCGGTTCGATTTTCCCATGCAGCAATGCAAGACCTGCGGCAAATACTTTGCTCCTAAAAAGCAGCTTGAATATTTCAGCAAAACGACCGGTCTGCCGTTAGAGCATTTTGAAAAGTGTATCGACTGCCGCTAAATCGGTCGTTCTTCTTATGTAATGAGGATTTTGTCTTCCTAATTTGACAATACATTTTTACAGTTGAATAGTTTGCCGTATTCCCCAGTAGCTCAGTTGGCAGAGCAGGTGGCTGTTAACCACCGGGTCCGTGGTTCGAGTCCGCGCTGGGGAGCTAATAAAATCAAGGGGTTAGGCGTTTTCGTCTACCCCCTTTTTTGTGCTTGAAGTAGACTTGCAGTAGAGCAATCTGCCAAATTTATAAATTTATCTAGCTTCGCGACTGCTTCCCGAGCGTCATTTCCGTCGACTGAAGAGTACCGCAAAAACATGGATAACGTCTTATGGCCGGTAAATTTCATGATCACCGTCCGGTCCACTCCCGCCTTTCGCATGTTCGTCGTAAACGTATGACGAAGGTCGTGGAACGTAAAACCCGTGATCCCGGTTTTCTCAAGGGCGGTTTGTAATGTCTTCTTGATCCGCTTTATCGGCTTTCCCTGGTACATGAAGACGAATGAATGGGCCAGGGCCTTCACTTTCCGCAACCGCTCCAGCACCTCCCGGACCTGCGGGACAAAGTAAACCTTCCGCGGCTCCCGGGTTTTGGTATCCTCAGCTCTGAGATTAATGTATCCTTCCCGTAGATTGACCCGATCCCATGTCAAATTGACAATTTCTCCAAACCGCATCCCGGTAAAATAGCCAACTGTGACGATATCCGCCGCATGTTGCGGCAGCGCCACGATCAAGCGAGTATATTCCTCCGGGGAGAGAATCCGATCCCGCACATTGTTCTCGGGAAGACGCGACACCTTGAAACAGGGGTTTCTCTCGACCATTTCCTCGCGGATGGCCAGGTTGAAGATCCGGCGCATGACCTCAACTTCCCGGTTGATGCTTGCCGGCCGGTACTCCCTGCCCCACCGGTTCAGGTCATTGAGCCGTTTATGCTGGTAGGCTTCGACCATGTGAGGCTTGATGTCCTGCGCTCGCATTGCACCAAAGTGCTGCGCGAGCAGTAAGGTATGCCGCTTGAGCTTCTGATACGATCGTATCTTCCGCGTCCGCGGGAGGTCCAGGTACCACGCAGCCAACTCCCGAAAAAGGTAATCTTTGTGGGTCGCGCACCCCCGCGACTTCTTTCGCTCCCATTCCAGGATTTTCTGCATATGAACCTTCTGCGCTGCCCGGATGGAAAAACCTGCCGTGATCGTCGTATATTTGGTCCTGCCCGTAAGCGGGTCAATGCTATAGGGATATTGAACAATAAACGGGCCATAGGGCTTGCCGTCTGTATCTTTTCTTCTGTAAACACCCATACCAACCTCCTTTCTGTGGTATGGGAACTGGCAAGGCCCGGAACCTTGTTGATATCACCTCCTTCCACGTGTTTTATTCTATTCTTCCACAGTGGAAAAAAGGTGTCAATCAGTAATGTTCCGGAAGGCAACGCAGGTACTTTTCTACGGTTCTGCTATCAAACTTGACCAGTTTCCCGATCTTCTTATGCTTTATGGGAAAAAGCCGCTTACTCATCTGGTTCCTGATCGTCTGGGGTCGGATCCCCATGATCTCGGCGACCTCGTCAATCGAGAGTAATCGTGTGTGTAAAGAGTTTGCTGGTTTTTTCTCCATCATTTTCTTTTATCCAAAAAAACAGGGCAAAAGGATCATAAAAAAGGCTTCAAATAAAATTCCCTAGTATTGGTATGGACACGCCTGCGATCGCCGGTTTTAGCCTCAATCCTAGCGAGCATGCTACCCGAAACGGGATCATTTTTTTTGCTTCCGTGGTCTCGTTTTATCAATTTCCCGGCCATTTCGAAACGGCCACAAGGGACACTTCGTCTCTTCACAGGCTTGCGCCATTTTGCCCGCGGCAACAGACGAGGGACCTGAGGTTCCACCTCGGAAACCATCGTAGCCGTTGCAATGCCGGCAAAATAAAACGATCGCCTGTGACCTTGTCATTCGCTTCATCGGAGTACTCCTTTCTTCTTCTGCCGAATCGTGGCTTCTTGCAGGAGAACGACCACCCTTTTAAAACGTAAATGGTATAAGCATGCCCCCCGG
>Ga0272441_10007132_pt1 | contig 18310 bp, 17 predicted proteins | sample SSMProp6N_FD_193582 | JGI IMG/M metagenome (GOLD analysis project Ga0272441, IMG submission 193582) | Marine sediment archaeal communities from Little Sippewissett salt marsh, Falmouth, MA, United States - SSM-Prop-6N | ecosystem: Environmental > Aquatic > Marine > Wetlands > Sediment ... | reverse complement strand
GTTCCCCAATAAAATCAGGTACGGTAAATTTGCCAAACTTCCGAAGGTAGGGCGCTAGAAGCAGTGCCAGCAGTACATAACCGCCTGTCCATCCCATCAAATAGACCGCGCCGTCGTATCCCGCAAAGGATATAATCCCCGCCATGGAAATAAAGGACGCGGCACTCATCCAATCGGCTGCCGTGGCCATGCCGTTGGCCAAAGGAGAAACACCCGACCCTGCGACATAGAACTCTGCGGTGGAGCCTGCCCTGGACCAGATGGCAATGCTTATATACAGGGCAAAAGTTACGCCTACCAGTATGTAGGTCCAATTCTGAACCCCAATCCCTTCCACCATCAAGCTATGAATCATACCCGTATTTCCTGTCGAGTTTGTTCATAAGGCGCACATAGACGAAGATCAAGATCACAAAGACATACATCGAACCTTGTTGGGCAAACCAAAACCCCAGTTTGAACCCCCCAATTTTAATATGGTCCAGTTCATCTTTAAACAAGATCCCGGCCCCAAAGGAGACCAGAAACCATATCGTCAGAAGTATGAAAAGATACCTGAGGTTTTCTTTCCAATATGCCTTAGCCTTTTTAGCCATTGAATACCTTTAGGAGTTAATCGCTTATCCTTTGGATGCGCTTCCGTGGTCACCGGACCTAGGGATGGTTTCCCGGGACTGCCCTTGTTCTGCGCTTAAAAGATAGCAAAAAGGAAGAAGTCCAATCCGTTTGATGCAATTTTAAGTGAGGGGTCAATTCTGGCAAAGATCCCGTTTCATCCCATGGCTACGACCACCTTCGATGCCTCAACCTTTTGGATCACCTTCAGTGTTTTTAACACAGAATCCGGGGTTACGGAAACCGAATCGATGCCCTCGCTTACCAGGAATTCCGAGAAATCCGGGAAATCTGAAGGGCCCTGTCCGCAGATACCGACTTTCTTGCCGTGCCTGCGGGCTGTGGACAAGAGGGTTTTGATAAGGGATTTTACCGCCTCATTCCGCTCATCGTACAGGTGAGCCACCAGGCTTGAATCCCGGTCCAGTCCCAGGGCAAGCTGGGTCAGGTCATTGGAGCCGATGGAGAAACCATCTATCATCTGGGCAAATTGGTCGGCCAGGATAATGTTCGAGGGCAATTCGGCCATCAGGTAGATTTCCAGACCGTCCTTCCCACGCTTAAGGCCGTTTTCCTCCATGATGCTCAGGACCTTCTCCAATTCCTGGGGCGTCCTGCAGAAGGGAACCATGATCGTAATATTGGTCAGTCCAAATTCCTCCCTGGCTTTTTTCAGCGCCTGGCACTCCCAGTTAAAGGCTTCCCGAAATTCATCTGAATAATATCTGGAGGCGCCCCGCCAGCCAATCATGGGGTTTTCCTCGTCCGGTTCAAAATATTTTCCGCCCAAAAGGTTGAAATACTCATTGGATTTAAAGTCAGACAGGCGGGTAATGACCTTTTTCGGATAGAAGGCCGCAGCAATCTTTGCGATGCCCTGGGCCAGCTTGTCGATGTAGAAAGCCTTCTCCGAGTCGTATCCCTCCATCAGACTGGAAATGGTTTCGGAGAGCGCCCGGTCTTTCAGGTCTCTGTGCTTTTGCAGCGCCAGGGGATGAACCTTAATGTGGTTGTTGATGATGAATTCCTGCCTGGCGAGCCCCACCCCGGCATTTGGTATCTTGCTGGACTGAAATGCCAGTTCGGGAGAGCCCACGTTCATCATGATGGGGGTTTTGATGGCAGGAAAATCAGCAAAAGCGGTTTCGATTTTTTTGAAATCAATCTTACCCTTATATACCTTGCCTACACTGCCTTCAGCACAGGACACCGTGATGTGCTGGCCGTCTTCCAGGAGATTGCCTGCGCCAACTGCACCTACTACTGCAGGCACCCCCATTTCTCTGGCCACGATGGCCGCATGGCAGGTTCTGCCTCCCTTTTCGGTGATGATAGCAGAGGCCTTTTTCATAAGGGGTTCCCAATCCGGATCCGTCATTTCGGTGACCAGGATTTCCCCGTCTTTGAATTCGGTCTCATCAGAGCTTCCATCCCGGCCATCCAGGGTGAAGATCCGACGCACCTTACCCGAGCCCACTTTGTCACCCACAGCGACCCCTTCCAGCAGTAGGTCCTTCAGCGCGGTTTTGTCTGCAATTTCATATTCCGTGATCAGGTCATCCTGTTTTTGAAAATGGATGGTTTCGGGCCTTGCCTGCACGATGTAGAGCTCATTGGAAAGGCCATCAACGGCCCACTCAATATCCATCGGACACCATTTGCCGTGGACTGCAGAATAATGGTCCTCGATCTGCTGTACCCATCTTGCCAATTGCATTATTTGGGCATCATTCAGGCAAAATCGCCTTTGTTGTTCCTTGTCTACCCTGACTTTGCGAACCGTTTCAAACGGTTTATTGCCATAGACCAGTTTATGGCATTTTTTACCCATCTTCTTCTCGATAATCGAGTTAAAGCCCCTGGCCATTCCTGGCTTGAATACCAGGAACTCGTCCGGCACGATTTCGCCTCCAACCACCAGTTCACCCAGGCCATAGGCACCATTGATCAGGATCACATCCTTGAAGCCACTTTCGGTATCCAGGGAAAAGGCTACCCCGGAAGCCCCCAGATCGGACCGCACCATTTTCTGAACGCAGACGGACAGCTTGACTGAAAAATGATCAAACCCCCTGGATGCGCGATATGAAATGGCCCTGTCCGTAAAAAGGGAGGCAAAACAGCTGCGGATGGCGGTGAGCAGCATTTCTCCACCCCTGATATTCAGATAGGTGGACTGCTGGCCGGCGAAGGAGGCATCCGGCAGGTCCTCGGCCGTTGCCGAGGAACGCACCGCGATATCGGTGGCGTCCTGCCCATACTGTTCTGATAGTTGATAATAGGAGCTTAGGATCGCCTTTTCAACGGAGACCGGAAACCGTCCGTTGGAAATTTGCTTGCGTATTTCGGAACCCGTTTTTCTCAGGCTTACAATGTCAGAGACGTCCACCCCTTCGAGTGCCTTTTCAATAATGGCCTTTAGCTTGTTTTCACGAATAAAGGCATCAAAGGCATCTACCGTCACCGCAAACCCTTTGGGCACCTGGATATTCTTGTCGTTGAGGTTCTTTATCATTTCCCCCAGGGATGCATTTTTGCCGCCCACCCTGGGCAAATCTTCCATCCCAAGAGCATGGAGGGAAAGAATGAAATTGTTCGATTGGTCTTGTTTATTCTTCATCAGGTGTTTTTTTCGATTTCAATCTTACGAAAACGTTTGCGTAAAGGCGGAATACTTTCGATGTAAAAGATAAAATCCTGATAAAGTGCGGGTAAGGCTTCCCATTCAGGGAGTAGAGGCAATTTACGTCAATGCTTATCAAAATGTATATGCGCCTGCTATGATTAGAATCGGAATTGGTCGTGGGATGGAAAAAGCCCTGTCCGAACGGGTTGGTGTCTTATCCAACTTTTTGCTCAACAATAAGGAGTATACGGCCTTAGATTACGGTGAATCCAGATTAGAACCTGGCTTGGAGAGCATACTGAACAATGTAGAGCTGGAGGGAATAGTAGCCAAATCCATGTTACTCAATGAGGTAATTAATTCGGAATCATTTACCCTTCGCAGGCAAATTATAGAAATCCCTGATTTGCTTGAGCAGTTGATCGTCTACAAAGTATAAAAGATGTTCCGCTTCTTTCGCAAAACCCGACGAAACCTAATGGCAACAGGAATAACCCCAATGAACCCGGAACTTTTATAAAGCAATTCCCCTGTCCAGATTCGGACAGTTATAATTTTTTGATTTTGATATTCCGGAACCAGATCGGACTCGAATGATCCTGCAGTGCGATATAGCCTGTTTTATGTTTTCCGTAATCCGGGTAGAGCTTCCACTTGTCGGAGGCTTTTTTTGCTTCCCAATCCGCATCCCAGGGGACAAAAGAGACAATCATCTCCCCGTTTAGCCAGTGCTCCACCCGTTCAGGGGTAAAGATGATCCTGGAGGAGTTCCACTCCCCCACCGGATGCAGGGTCTTGCCTGGGTCCGGCGGATGCATGGCGTAGTCCGCCCCCGTGGATTGCAGGGGCTTGAGTTCTTCGGGATTCTCAGTATAACCCAAGGACAGATTGTATTCGGTGATGTCGTGGATACGGGCGTAATTCTCATCGTCAATGAGCTGGTATTCAGGGGCCACCTCAGGTACGCTCTTGTAGCCTTCTTTCACATGGTAGAAGATGCCGCTATTCCCGCCTTCGGGTAGTTTCCATTCCAGGTAGAGTTCGAAATTGCCAAACTCCTCTTCGCCGTAGAGAATGTCTACCCCGCCTTCGTAATCCTGTTCCATCCCAAGCTCTGTATTGAAGGCTATAGCCCCTTCTTCAATCACCCAGCCCGGTGGCAGGCTATCCATGTTGTAGCCGCGCCATCCATCTAATGACGATCCGTCGAAAAGGATGATCCATTCATTTTCTGCCGGTTCGGCAGGGGAGGCCTCTGTTTCGGAGATTTTTTTTGGATCTGTTTTACAAGAGAAGAAAAAGGCAAACAGGCAAAGTGAAAGGAGTGTTTTGTTCATGGAACGATATTTAAATTTTGAATTTACGAATTCTTATGATTCGTAAAGGTGCGATCGATTTTAATTGAAACTATCCTGATCTCCCCGCTAATTCTTCTTTGAACAGTCTTTGCATTATATTCTTAACGGACTTAACATTAAAAACCCCCAGGAATATCCCAACTCTCCCAGGGGTTCTATGGAAACAATAAAGCACTTCAACGGTCAGGACTCAGACTGCAATTTCATTTCAGAAATACCCAACAGCTTCACCCATACTGTAACGGTTGTATGGCGTAATAGGTTCTGGCGAGTAGATATGTAGCTGCTGTACTTGAAACCGTTTAATACACCATGCAAAGAAGGCTTTGTCCTTGATCCTGGGATTGGTGGCTTGCTTCCAAATACTCTTATAGCGTTGACACTTCTGTAACTCCTTGTCAGCGTACAGTTTAAAATCGGCTTGGTTCATCTTGGTTTTTCTCATTAAAATTATGGAATGCTGGGACGGTTTTCAGACCATAAACTCCTTTTTTGTACTTTGAGGAAGTAACAGCTAACCAATGCTCCGCTTTTTCCGAAAAATTCGTCAACGATTCTTCATTAATAGAAAATTCGGCCAGTATGTGCTATACGCCACAGGTGAAATTGTTTTGATTGTGATTGGGATAATGATCGCCCTGCAATTAGACAATTATAATGAGGAAAGGAAAAGAACAGCTGAATTGTTTGCGAACCTCAGGGAATTAAAATCGGAATTGGAATCGAACATATCTAAAGCACACGGTATACTTGTGTTTTACAATAACCGGGATAGTTTGATACGTCAACACTTGTGCAACACGATATCCAGAGAAGACATTACAAGTGCTGGGGATTTAGGGAGACAATGGGCGCTCATTACATCTTCATTTATTGCCCCATTCGATAGAGTGGCATTGGACAAAGTGAATTCAGACCTTGAAGACTTACCAGAAGAGTTAGAAAGTTTCAAAAATGCATTGAGATTTTTTGATGCTAAGTATGAGGAAATAGAAAAGGACTATGAAGGGTATGGTGAGATTTCCAAGGGTGAGGAAAAATATAGAGCAGAGAAACTGAGCTGGTACCGTGAGATGTGGAGGTGGGATAGACCCTTTGACCAGGATACCTACTCCAAGGTATTGGACTACCTATTTGACGATCCCCACTATCAAAACCAACTTTACACCTATTGGAATTTCTTGAACATGGCGCTAGTTGACGACATACTGACGTTAAGACAAGAATCAATCTTCTGGGTGGAATACATTTCCAATTATCTGAACCAATCCAAAAATACATCTTATCAATTACCAGAAGAATGGCGGTTTGACCTTTCTGGACTCCTAGGAACCTATCAAGTGTCAGAGCGGGTGGGCGATGAAGGGAAAGACATCAGAGATATGGGAAAGTACGTATTATTTGAAGATAATGGCCGGTTACTTTCTTATACCAGATTTGATCCGGCTCAGAGGAAAAATTTTCAATCCGATCAGAAAGTGGAATGGGTAGTTCTGAATTCAAAGACAGTGATATCCCCAAGCGGATGGTTTATGCATCTGGTACAAAGGGATTCATCTCCTGCCGCTCTTGAGTATGCAGGTTGCAATAACAGGAACCTTTACTTTCACAAAGTAAGTGATTAAACTTTACCGTCCATCAGAACCAATTTAACAACCCATGCTCCGCTTCTTCCGCCAAATACGTCAACGCCTCCTAACTGACAATAAATTCAGCAAATACCTGCTGTATGCAGTTGGGGAGATATTATTGGTGGTGATTGGGATATTGATTGCGTTGCAGGTGGATAATTGGAATGAGGACCGTCAGGAGGCTGATAAAATTAAAGCACAACTAACGAGCCTGTTGAGAGATCTGAGGGAAGACAGGGGAGGATTGGAGCAATTAAGATCCTTCCATTCTTTTAGAGTACACGCCGCCTATTATTTGCTGGATCAATATAATGGAACTGAAAAAATAGTGCTCTATCCTGAAACAGGACCGCTTCCCAAATTGGATGAAGAAGGATTATTTGGGGGTAAAATTCCAGATTCATACGATAAGGATTTTGTTGTTAGGGCTTTTTCCTGGCTGGTTAGAAGCAACTTCATTAATCCAAATACAGTTGCTATTGAAGAGTTTAAAAGCACCGGGTTGTTTGCCCTTTTTGAAAATGACGAAATTAAGAATAGGATTACACGCTATTATAGAGGCTTTGCATTTGCATTCCCGCCAGCAGAAATAACCGGGGACGCAAATTCCGTTCTCTTAAAAAGTTCGTTGGTATCTAATGGTTATTCTTTTCTCGACATTACTTTGCTTGAAGATCCTGTTCAGGAACTTTTATCCATCCCCACTAACGAGGCATTACTTAAGAACATTGTCGATGATTCAACTTTCAGGTCAAACCGTGCTTCGTCTGTCCTCGATGAATTAGATCAATTGACCGAAATGATCGAAAAGGAAATTAACAAAAATCCCTCTGGTTAATGCTCCGCTTCTTCCGCCAAATACGTCAACGACTCCTAAGAGACAATAAGTTCAGCAAATACCTGCTGTATGCTGTTGGGGAGATATTGTTGGTGGTCATCGGGATTTTGATTGCGTTGCAGGTGGATAATTGGAATGAGGAGCGGAAAGATGAGTTAGCGACCATTGAAAATCTTAGGGAGATTCAAAACAACCTGATTGAAGACATTGAGCAGTGTCAGCTTATGGCTAAGAATTATCTAGTTGTTCGAAACTATAAGGAAAGGGTTCTTGATTTTGAAAATCCATTGACATATGATGATTTAGTAAATACTCCGCTAAGAATAATAGGCAGATACACAGACTGGCTTTCAATTAACAAAACTGGATTTGAAAACCTAACAAGGCAAGCGGACAAAATACCATTAAAGTATAGAACAATTCTTGAAGACTTAAGGTTCTTATATACCCGTATTATGAAGGCAAATGAACGCTCTGCAGAAAGTTTTGCCAAGACAGTAGAAAATCACCAGGAATTTCTAGACGACCAGAACTGGGAATTATTCTATCTTAAGAATGGGTATATTTCCGATAGCGAAATCGACTATTTTCTAAATGATGAACGCTTCATACTGTATTTTATGAAGTACGAAAAAGATCGATTCAACCTTATTCGATCCAGTCAGGCATATAGATTACTGGCCATAGAGATTTTGAATAAGATCGATAGTTTAATTGGGGGATCAACGAGCAAATTGCCAGAAGACTTACTAGGAATTAGTCCGATAAAACAAACAACAGAATATGTCGGCCTATATGAGTATTCGGATGGTTCTGGTTTTGAAGAGTTTTATCTTGAAGATGGCCACCTGACGAGTAATCGCTTAGATGCGAAGGGTAATTTATTAGATACAAAATTACATCGCAGAATAAAGGATAATATTTACGTATTCAGAAATCATATTCACGCTATTCCTTGGGAGATTATAGAGGCGGATGAAAGGCAATTTGTCATAGAGTTTCTTGGTAATCCCAATTTAAAGCTGGTAAAGCTTAAGTAACTATTCATAGGAATAAATTGTATTGAATATATTGCCATTGTTGAGAAGACTCAATCCGCGATAACTTATTAAACCAATCCTCTTTCTACTCCTTGGTCTTTCTGCCCCATCCTGTGAAGCATTTACCTCATCAAAGACACTCTTCAAGGCAAAGTCATAAGCATTGCAGACTTTTTTATGTCCGAATTCTTGTTCTGATCAGGAAATGGGAGACGGTCATTATGTGAAATAAGTACTTTGGAAGTAAACAAGTAATCATGAGATCAATTGCAATTTTTTCTTTGTGTTTTTTTCTGATTCTAGGCTGCTCCAACACGGATAACGAATATGATAATTTGACCACATCATTTCAGGGAATTGTTCTCAATATAAACACAAATGACCCTATTTCAGGCGGCCAGATCAGACTGCTCGGTAGTGAAAATTTGGATTTTGTTTACGAAAAGTATTTTCCAATCGAGTCGGATGGCACATTTAATATCCGCATTACAACTGACAATATTTCTCTTTTTCAGGTTGGTATAGAAGGATATTACGTGTCATGTTCCGGCCCCAGCATTTCTCAGTACTGTACTTTAATGGCGGCTGGAGAAGATCATAATGATATTACGATCATGGCTGGAGTTGACCATATTCAATAGTGGACTATTCAAACACCAGGCAAAGAAGGCTTTGTCTTTGATCCTGGGATTGGTAGCTCTCTTCCAAATAGACTTATAGCGTTGGCACTTCTGTAATTCCTGCTCTGCGTACTGCTTAAAATCGGCTTGGTTCATGGTAAGTTTTTCCTTTAAAGTTATGGAATGCTCGATCGGTTTTCAGACCATTATTTCCTTTTTCGTAATTTGAAAGAGATAACAACCAAACTGAAACCGTAGACGTGTCCAGACCACTGTAAACCCCCGTAAAACCTATGTTTACGGGGGTTTTTTGACCAAGTCTTCGTCAAACAGGAAGCGCACCTTTCCCTAAAAGGTAAAATTTACGGAGGCAAAGACATTCTGCCCAGGGGCAAAAATCGGCTGGGCACTCCCCCGCACAGACCGGTTCAGGTGTTCATAATAATTCGCATCGAACAGGTTGTTCACACCCAGTGTAAAGCGTGCTACCCTGGAGATCTGGTACGAGGCCCTGATGTCGAGCAAGGAAAAAGAAGGCGTCTCGGTTTCCCCGAATTCTTCAGAGATACGCCCCTGCCTGAGCACGTGCCGGAAAACGACTTCCGGGGTAAGCCTCCCTTTGACAAAGTTACCCGAGAGGATATACCGGAAATCCATGGGGGCGATTTCCGGAAGGGGCTCATCCCGCTGCAGGTCCTGTGCATAGGTATAGGCCACTCCCAGTTGGTGTTGCAGCCCCTCTATGAGGGTCTGTGTCCATGTGAATTCAAACCCGGTCTTAAATGCATTGTCGATGTTTACAAACCGGCGCACCCCCGGGCTCATTGGCAGCCTTGGCGTAAGGTCCGGATCAATCACGGAGGAGATAAAATCATCGAGGTACCCCGCGAAAACATCTATCCCAAGCCTGGTGTTCTTTCCTTGCCAGGCGTAGGTGAGGTCTGCCTGGTAGTTAACCTCAGCTTTAAGGTTGGGGTTGCCCAACAACTCATAGGGGTCCTGGCCAATGGGGAAATAGTTGATGAACCGCTCGGCCAGTCCCCCGCTTCGCTGGGCCCGGCCGAGCCATATGCCTACTGAAGACCCGCCCTCGAAGGTGCGGGTGGTCCCAATACTCAGGCTGGGGTTCAGCTGCGTCTGGTCCCCGTCCCCGTAAATAGCTGTAAATTCAGGAGCCGGGTCGTTAATTCCGGAGACATTGAGCTCAATACGGGTTGAAAAAACATAACGCCAGGATCTGGCGGCAAGCTGGTATTCCGCGAACAGGCTGCCTTTGGAAATGACCCCATCCTGCCAGACATTGTCCAGGAACACCCTCCCCTGGTTAGGACCCATAAGGAATTCACGAACCCGGGTGCCCTGGGCCCCTTCGGCCCTGAAATCGGCCCCGGCGTAAAGGGTATTGTCCTCAAAGTCCCAAACCCCTTCAGTCCTGCCCCCGTAATTAAAGGTGGTGGCGTCGGTTTCCGCGTTCAGCGTCCGTGGGTCAAGGGGTTTGAGGCGGTTATCCATCAGGTGGTCCACAAAGGAGGCAAATAGGGTAGTATTCCATGCCTTCAGGTTTTCCCGGTGAAAGGCCTTGTCGTAGCGGGCATTCAAAAGCCAGGTATCGTCTTCGCGAAGGTCCATGGCCAAAGCCGGAAAATCGGCATCCCGGGCCATATTGTAAATAACGGACAGGCGCAACCGGTCGTCATCCGAAAATTTGAATCCCAAATTGCTTCCGAAGCTCCCCCTATTAAAATCAGCCGGCACCAGCGCCCCACCCCCTGTGGTATAATCATTGCCCTGAGACCAGGCCCCAAAAAAGGAGACATCGTGGTTCTCCCCGCTGAAGCCCAATTGGCCTTCGTTGCGGAAGACGGAGCCGTTGCCTTCAATCCCATTTGACATTCGGCCGTACACATCGGAAGCTTCTGAAAACCTTGGCGGAGAGGGCACAAAATTCAGGGTTGCCCCAAAACCTGTCCCGTACCTCAGGGCATGGGGTCCCTTGAGGATCTCAATGCGCTCTATCATATTCGGCGCCATCTGGCTTGTGGGAGGGTCCATCCGGTTGGGGCAGGCAGCAGTAGCCCCCTGGGCCCCGTTGAGGACCACATTGAGCTGGTCATACTTAAAGCCCCGGAATACCGGGTCAAACCCGTAGTTCCCGCCTTTTTGGATTCCTCCAATGGCAGGTTCCTGCATCAGGATTGAGGCCGCGTCATGGGCCAGGCGTTCTTGGTAATCGAGCTTCATTTCCGTCCCGAGCTGTTTTTGAGGCCTCAGGGCAATCACGGTTACCGGATAAAGGGTTACAGCGATTTCCGATCGATAGAGCACCCCGGTCTTCAGCAGGGCTTGCACCTGGGCGTCATCGAGCTGCCATTGTCCATAATTCAGGTGGGACAGTTGCAGGGGGATACCGGTCTGGTAGCTGAGGTAAACCCTGCCCTCTGGGTCGGACACCCCTTGGTGGGTTCCGTAGGTAAAGGTGGCATCTGCAATAGGCACCCCAGTTTCACGATCGAGGAGCCTGATGGTCGGATTTTCCTGGGCACGGGCAGGCATGCCTCCGACAAACGCGAGTGCAAACACTACCCATACCCTCGTTAGAAGGATCATAGGTTTTTGTTATTGAGTGGTTAAAAAAATTGAAAAAGGGCCGGGGAGATCTCCGCCCGGAGTTCAGTGGGCCCCGCCATGATCAGGCCTTTCCTTCCGGGGGCTGTACCTGCTCAAAAACAAATAGGGTAGAAAATAGATTGGACTGCCAGTATTCCATTTGGGGGGCATCCGCTCCAGCCTTTTGGCCGGGGAAAGAATACTTGCCTGTTTCTATATGGATAATAGGGTTGTGGTCCACTTTTACAGAGGAGGACTCAAAGGGGTTTTCCTGTTCCCTGTCCTGCTGCCGGGCGAGCATCTTGGAGAGGTAGCATTTCCCGTTACATTTCATCTCGGTTTCTTCCCGGTTTTCACATAAAACCGTAGAGATGTACTCGTAATTGATGATGTACTCCGCTAGAGGCCACAAGGGTCTTAGCGCCATCCACAGGGTGATAAAAAGGAGGGCGAAAGTTCTCACGGTTCAAAACTAGAAAATTCCCCTATCCGGGGATGTGACATAGATCACCTAAGGGGAAAAATGTGTTGAACCTACAGGGGTGGGACCAGGTGTTAAATCACAGTTGACTGATTATTACTTGATTGAGGATTTTGTATTTTATCAGGGTGCTCGCAAGAGTGCTTTTTAATCCGAAAACTGCATTTCAAATCGGGGGCACCCCAAAAAACTATATCGACCTGGGGGATAGCCTAAGGTATGATGGCAGTGTGGCGCACACATAACTTCGATAAACCAAGTAGTACTCCTTAATTCCCGATCCGTTCCACAAACAGATATTCTAGGCTTTCGCTCGTTTTTAGTAATTTGATCTAGCAACTAACCAAACCCATGCTCCGCTTCTACCGCCAAATCCGTCAACACCTCCCGATAGATATCGGGACTGAAAACCGATTCAGTAAATATCTGCTAACCGCCATTGATCGGATCTGCTTGTGGTGAACTGCACAATCCAATTGGAATGAACTTGGTGAATTCTTGAAGTAGTATTCCATGGCTCAGATAATGCGTATATTAAGTTCCGACAAGAACCCGCTACAACCTTAGAGCTGAAAGGAATGCCATTAACAAGAGACCGTGTCTTCGGGGTCCGCAGTGGTTATTAAATCATGAGAGCATAACGCTAAAAAACCAACAAATGAAACATAGTATATTTTACATCATTTACCTTACAATCTGCCTGACGGTTCATGCACAGGGGCAAACCACTTTTGACATTGTCCTGTCCGGGGGGCGTGTGATGGACCCGGAAACTGGCCTGGATGCCGTTCAGAATATCGGGATTACGGGCAATAAGATCGCACAGATATCCGGGGAAAGGCTGAACGGGAAACAGGTCATCGATGTTACCGGCCTGGTTGTATCCCCTGGCTTTATCGATTTGCACGTGCATGGAGTGACCAATACTGAACAGGAATACCAGTTGCATGATGGCCTTACAACCGCACTTGAACTGGAATGGGGTATCGGACCTTTGGAGGCCTGGTATGCCAGGAGGGAGTCCAATGCACTTATAAATTACGGGGCAAGTGTGTGCTGGCCGTTTGAGCGATATCGGGCATTTGAAAGATACAGGGACGAGGCAGCCAATCTCATTGAAGTTGCCAGGAAAGAAGAGCTCGGTCTGATGAAAACCATTGAGGAAATTACTCCTTCCTATGCAGAGGTACCCAATCCCCAGGAGATGGCAGAGACGCTTAAGAATATTAAGGCCTCCCTTCGTGCCGGAGGGATTGGCATAGGTATTCCCATAGGTTATTTGCCACAGACCAACCCATCGGAGCTCTATGAAGTTTACAAATTGGCTGCAGGGTCCGAGGCTCTTTTGTTCACACATGTTCGCACCCCGGACATGGCGGGTATACAGGAAGCCTTTTCAAATGCCGTGCTCACCGGGGCTCCTTTGCATATAGTCCACTTGAACAGCATGGCACTGGGCAATATTGACCTGGCTCTAAACATGCTTGAGGATGCGAAGGAAAAAGGGTATCGCATCACTTCTGAAGTATATCCGTATACTGCGGCCTCCACAGCTCTTGAAAGTGCCATGTTCAACCCGGGTTGGCAACAGCGGCTTGGAATCAGCTATAAGGACCTCCAGTGGGTGGCCACAGGGGAGCGGTTGACAAAAGAGACCTTTGAAACCTATCGCAAGAAGGGAGGCATTGTTATCATTCATATGATGCAGCCTGAATGGATTGAAACGGGCCTTCGCGCCGATGGGATCGCAATTGCCTCAGATGGCATGATGTATGCTCCCCTTGCCCATCCGAGGACTGCCGGGACTTTTACACGCGTTCTCGGCAAATATGTACGTGAAGAACAAACGATGGACCTGATGACCGCACTGAAAAAAATGACCCTTCTCCCAGCCAGGATCCTGGAGGATATAGCTCCGATCATGAAACAAAAAGGACGCCTGCAGGTAGGAGCTGATGCGGATATCACTGTTTTTGACCCTACTACGGTAAGCGACAAGGCTACATTCGAAGGGGGGCTCGAATTTTCTGAAGGGGTGGAATATGTAATTGTAGGAGGGGTGCTGGTTCTTGAAAAAGGGGAAACAGTGCCTTCTGTCTTCCCAGGTCAGGCAGTTTATGGAAAGTTCAGGCAATAATCGTAGTCTTCTTTTTCGTACTTTGAAAGAGCAACAACCAACCCATGCTCCGCTTCTTCCGCCATATACGCCAAAGACTCCTGAGAGACAATAAGTTCAGCAAATACCTACTGTATGCTGTTGGGGAGATTTTGTTGGTGGTGATTGGGATATTGATTGCGTTGCAGGTGGATAATTGGAACCAGGAACGTGAGAATAAAGAAAAAGTTAAGGCAATATTGTCAGATCTGATGGTGGAACTAGAATCGAATATTGAAGAGACTACTCGTGTTATGAAGTTTTATGAGCAGAAGGATAGCACTATTTTTCTTTCAATAACTAATCAACTGACGGAGGATAACTTTAGAAATAATAAGCCTGGCAATTTATTTAGCCTAACCACGCTTTACACCCGTGCTAATCTGAGTAATGAGGCCTGGTTTAAACTAATGGATATTTCAGATATAATTCCTGAAGAGTACAAATCCATTATATCAAGCTTAAATCGACTCTATAATGTAAGTCAAGCTCGGATAATACAGGATAACGACTTAATTGACAAGACTACATCAGATTACTATAATTATCTTGCAGAAACGTATCCGTGGTTTACTCCGAGGTCCTCCAAAGATGGTAGTCGCCAGAAAGAAATCGAATATCGGCTAAATTCTGTCAGACATAGAAATAATATAAAGGTTTGGTTTGAAGTGGGTGTCGCAAATCATTTAGGAAAAGTACTTGTGTATCGACAAAATGCTCTTGAGGCTTACGATGAACTAGCAGAATTATTAAATACTCCCAAATCCGATGATGTTTATTTTGACCCTTTAATTGCCGAGAAAATAAAAGGTATATGGAGATCAGAAAGATTCCCAGGTTATAAAACATCTATAGAGTACTCTGACGGAAGAGTTTTGCAGAAATTTAATCAGGATTTAATTCCAGGAAGTATATTCAAAGTGTCTGACTCCAAATTAATAATCTTTCCTCCATTTTGGTATTACAATGAAGAGATGGAAACCTGGAGTGGTAGTTATCCTATTCGCTATTACACAATAATTCAAAAGGATGACGAGCTAATTATAAAGGATTACTTTTCCGAATGGTCCAAGGTAAGTGAATAGTTGTCCCCTTTTGAAGTCAAATGATTTTTGGCAAATGAAACCCTTCCTGCTGCTTCTGACAATTTCCTTTTTCATCGCCTCCTGCAATTCCACTCCTGAAAACAAACAAGGGAAGGTGAAAATTGCCCGGCAAATGGGAGAATTTGAAAAAATCGATGCCCTTTGGCTCATATGGCCGACCACCGACCACAAGGAAGGTGAATCGGTAGAGGAGGTTACAACGGGTATCATTGATGCCCTTATTCCTGATTTAAAGATCGTTGTCAGCTGCGCGGACGACAAAACACTTAAGTCGGCCCAGTCCAGGTTAAGGGATAAGTATCCCGATACCGAAAACCTAATTTTCCACGTCATTCCATCTGTAGAACTGTGGGCTAGGGATATGGGCCCTGTTTTTGTAGAAACCGAGGATGGAAGCCATGCCATTGCAGACTTCAACTTTGATTCATGGGGGTACGCCGACACATTGGATCAAAGCGCCAAAACAGAAGAGGCCTATGATGAAAAGGTAGCCGAATTATTAAACCTTCCCCTTATATCAAGCTCCATGATCAGCGAAGGGGGCAACCGTGAGCTCAACGGTAAAGGCATTCTGATGGCGACCGAGGCTGTGGAAAAAGGCCGCAATCCTCAGATGTCAAAGGATGAAATGGAGGTGGAATATCGGCGGTTGCTGGGTATCAAAAAAGTGATCTGGCTCGAGGAAGGGCTTTTGGAAGACAGTCACACGTTCCTTGGCCCATTAACCATGGCAGATTCCACGAAAGCCTACACCGTAGTTACAACCAATGGCCACGTTGATGAATTTGCACGTTTTGTCAATGACTCAACGATCCTTTTGGCCAGTGTTGATAGTGCAGATCTGGATGATCCCATTGCCAGAGAGAACCACAGGCGTTTGGAAAAAAACTTCCGGATACTTTCGGAAAGCACCGACCAGGACGGCAAAGCATTTAACATCGTCAGATTGCCATTGCCCAATACCATCCTTACGACAATGGCGCCCGGTGATTATGTATACGATTTCATAAAAACGCTTGAATACAAAGACGGAAGCGAATTTCCAGAGGGCGATACCATTACCGTTGTAGCACCCGCCAGCTATCTGAATTTCATTATTACAAACACGGTGGTCATTGGTCAGCAGTATTGGCGTGAAGGCATGCCCGATGAGATTAAGGTGCAGGATGAAAAAGCACTTCGCATACTCAGGGAGATTTTTCCAAATAAAAAAGTAGTGATGCTCGATGCGTTAGCCGTCAACCTTGGGGGTGGAGGCCTGCATTGTATCAGCATGCACCAACCGGAGCTTCTGTCAAATTGATCCGCCTAAAACACCTCCCCTAACAACTCCAGCAAACTCGCCCAGGATTTCGCATCCGCATCTGCATCATAGGCTAAAGGCATGTCGAATTTCTCCCCGTATTCATCTGCCGCCTTACTGGTAAAGCTATGCGTAACGCCGGGATAAGCAATGTATTCATAATCGGCATTGATGGAATCAAGTGCACTTTTAAATGCCTCCACGGACTCCGCGGGAATAAAGGGATCATCGGCACCATTGCAGACCAATACCTTTGCTTTTAGGTTCTCATTTGGCATCACGGGTAGTTGAACCCCACTGTGGAAGGAAGCAACCGCGTCCAGGTCTGCCCCCGTATTGGCCATGGTCAACACCACACTACCCCCAAAACAGTAGCCTATAGCAGCGATCTTCTCCCCATCTACGGTAGTATGGGATCTCAACAGGTTCAAGGCCGCATTAAACCGCGCTTCAGCCTCCGGCAGGTTGGACATTACGCTCATTGCAAATTTGCCGGCATCATCAGGGTGCTCTGCGAGTTTTCCATCGCCATACATATCAACGGCCATGGCCGTATACCCAAGTTCGGCCAGCATATCCGCCCGCTGGCGCACATATTCATTATGCCCCCACCACTCGTGGACGATCAACACCCCGGGGCGCTTCTCTTTAGCATTCACATCATATGCAATATACCCCTTGAGGTTCGTGGAATCAGAGGCATAACGCACCTCCTCCCCCTTAACCTCCACGGGAAGTTCCTGAGTAACTTCCGCGGGGGCATCTTTACTTTCGGTCTTTGATTTACAGGAGGCGACCATAACCAAACCTGCAAGGAGAACGGGTAGAATATAGGTTTTCATGTTGCGAGTTGAAAGTGAGGCTTAAAGATAATCATTTGGAGACTTCTCTTCACCGAGGGATGGCCGGGTGGGTGATTGGTCCGCTTGAGGGTTGCCAGGTGCAGCACAAACAATGGAATGCCTAAACAGTCTCTGGAACATAGACTTCTTTTTTGTACTTTGATAGGGCAACGACCAACCTCAACCAATGCTCCGCTTCTTCCGCCATATACGCCAAAGACTCCTAACTGACAACCCGCCTGACCAGGCCAGTCGGGCAGGCAAGTTCAGCAAGTACCTCTTGTATGCCATTGGGGAGATTTTGTTGGTGGTGATTGGGATCTTGATTGCGTTGCAGGTGGATAGTTGGAATGAGGAGCGGGATAACAAAAGCAGACAGAATGCATTTTACCGGTCTATTATGGTCGATTTGGAAAGTGACAGGAAGAACATTGAAGATTTGTCAGCCTTTTACAAAAACCGGATCGATAACCTGACCTGGCTTTTAATCCGGGTGAGAAATCCGGTATTGGACCTGGACCCGGTGGATTTTGGAAAACACACTGAGCCTCTTTACTACAATGAATCTGCAATCAGTTTCGATGCTACTTTCGAAACGTCAAAAAGCACAGGAACCTTTGAACACTTTAAAGACATGGAACTCCTGAAAAAACTCATTGAATACTATTCTGGATTTGAGAATATCGATGATGTAAATACCTCTACGCTCAGGTTCATCGAATCTACCTTTGAACCCCTAATGGCCACGCTGGCGAATGACTTTTTAAACGGTGAAACGGCAGAAGGAGTGGTTATCGTAGAGGGGAACACCGATTTTTATGCGCTTTTGGGGTCCTTAGAGGATAAACGAGGAAACGACTCCCCAAAGGCGATTGCACGTTTTTTACAGGATCCCCGGTTCGAGTCCTTCCTGATAGGAGATCTCGGTCGGTCTTTTAATATGCTCAAACGGCTTGAAGGCCGAAGAGAAATGCTGAATGACCTCAGGGTGGAAATCAAACGGTACTTAAATGATTAGGTTTTTCAGGAAGATACGTCAGGACCTCTTGACCAATAATAAGTTCAGCAAATACCTGTTGTATGCGGTT
>Ga0272441_10007131_pt1 | contig 18310 bp, 12 predicted proteins | sample SSMProp6N_FD_193582 | JGI IMG/M metagenome (GOLD analysis project Ga0272441, IMG submission 193582) | Marine sediment archaeal communities from Little Sippewissett salt marsh, Falmouth, MA, United States - SSM-Prop-6N | ecosystem: Environmental > Aquatic > Marine > Wetlands > Sediment ... | reverse complement strand
AACCCCCGGCGGCGCTCTGTTGCAGAACTCATGCAACAGAGCGCTAGAACGTTTTTTGACCTTTTCGGGGCTTTCGAGCGAGAATTCGTGCTCGGAACACCCCTTTCGCGAAGCCGCTTATAGCGCCCCCTCCCGCCCCCTCTGCCCTCCCAAAGAACACTCCCCCTCTACCCTATGGTTTTTTTATAAGTGTCGGGCGCTTTCGAGCAAGAATTCGCGGGCGAAACGCCGATCCGGCCTTCCGCCCATCGCGGTGCCGCCGACGCCGTCGGGAGGTGCGCTTGACCGGCGCGGGGCCGCGTGATATCCTCGGAGGGGCTGCCTCGTCGGGGGGAACTACGATTCAGTGCCTCAAGTGCGGAGCCGACCTCAACGACTACTCGGAGGAGGAGCTCTCCTCCGGCCTCTGCCCTGAGTGCGGCACGCAGGTCCTCGGGGCGGGTCTCGAGGGTGAGATCTCCGAGCTCGAGGCGGAGGCCGCGACGCTCGCGCGGCAGACGATCCACGATCTGCTCGGCAAGACCGTCGGCAGCTGCGAGATCAGGGAGGTCCTCGGCACCGGCGGCATGGGCGTCGTCTTCAAGGCCCACCACCTCGCCCTCGACAAGATCGTGGCCGTCAAGACGCTCCCGGGGAGCCTGGCGAGCACCGGCGGCGGCCACATCGAGCGCTTCCTCACCGAGGCCAGGGCCGCCGCGCGCATCGAGCACCCCAACATCGTTCAGGTCTTCGATATCAGCGAGGACGCCGGCTACTACTACATCATCATGCAGTACGTCGACGGGCCGGACCTCCACAAGCTGATCAACGAGCGCGGCCCCCTCGACGCCGAGCTGGCGCTCACCATCGTCCAGCAGATAGCGCTCGCGCTGCACGAGATCCACAAGGCGGGCGTCATCCACCGCGACATCAAGCCGACGAACATCCTGATAACGCGCTCGGGACAGGTGAAGATCACGGACCTGGGCCTCGCGAAGCTGCGCAGGAGGAGGGGGGGCGCGAGCGACTCGAACGTCTCCGATCCCAACGTCGTCCTCGGCACCCCCGACTACATGGCCCCCGAGCAGGCCGTGAAGGGCGGCGGCGGCGACGAGCGGAGCGACATCTACTCGCTCGGCGCGACCTTCTACCACCTCCTCACGGGACGTCCCCCCTTCTTGGGCGAGACCTCAGTCGCGATCCTCGTCAAGCACGCTTCCGAACCGCTCGTCAGCCCGCGGATGATCAACCCGAAGGTGCCGACCCAGGTGGCCCGGATCGTCGAGAAGATGATGGAGAAAGACCCGGCCCGGCGCTACCAGACGGCGTCCGAGCTGATGCACGCCCTGCAGAAGGCAGAGGGGGAACTCGCCCGCGGCCCCTCCGGCATCGCGCCCTACAACTTCAGGCGGAGCGCGCTCCGCCAGAACGCCTACCTCACCGCCACCGCCCTCCAGCGGGGGCAGATCACCGGCAACAAGGTGCTCGAGGCGCTGGCGGTGCAGAGGGAACTGGTCGCTTTCGGCTCGCCGCGGAGCATATCGGAGATATTCGTCGAGAAGGGCTACATGGCGAGCGCCGCGCTCGACGCGCTCGTCGACGACTACGAGAAGCGCGAGCGCGAGCGCGTCAACACCCTCTTCGGCAGGATCGCCGTCGCCGAGGCCCTCGTGGACCGCGATGCCCTCGACGACTCCCTGGCCGAGCAGACCGAGCTCCTCCGGGCGGGCCAGGAGGTGCTCATCGGCAAGCTGCTCATGGACCGGGGCGCGATGACCTCCGAGCAGGTACGCGCGGTGCTGCGCCGGCAGGGCGAGATCCAGCGCAGCGCCGACGAGAGCTTCTTCGAGTCGGAGGCCCTCAGGAACGGCGTGCCGCCGGAGCACATCGAGGACTGCCTGGCGGCGCTCGCCGAGATGGACCCCGAGGAGGACCAGACGCTCGTCGGGATGCTCCTCGACGCCGGGCACATCGACGCCGAGACCGCCCACGAGATGGTGGCCGCGCAGATACGGCAGCTCATCGAGAGCTTGGCCGCCGACGCCGACGGGCGCGTCGTCGTCGAGACCCCGCCGCCCGAGCCTTCCGCCGCATCTTCGGTATCGAAGCTGCGCCCCATGGAGAGCCGCCTGACCGTGGAGAAGGTGCCCGGCGTCGACCTCGGCGCGGCGCCGCAGTTCGAGGACGTGGGGCTCGAGGCGCTCGCCGAGTGCCCGAAGTGCCGGGCGGAGATCTCGCCGAAGGCGATCGTATGCCCCGAGTGCGGCGCCGACATCGGCCCGCCGGCTCTCGCCGACTGGAACTCGGACGGCCCGGCGCCGGTCCGAGCCGCTCCCGTCGGCGGGGATGGCGGCGAGCCGCCGGCCCCCGAGGACGACGAGGGCCTGTCCGTCGCGGAGGCGGTCGAGAAGGAGGACGGCGAGGCCCCCGCCGCCGAACGCGCCGGCGACTGGGGTTTTCTGAGCGGCGACCCGGGGACGGGCGACGGCCTCACCCACGAGGAGATGGTCCGGCACGTCCGCGAGGGGGCCATCGACGAGGACACCACCGTCCGCGGCCCGAGCACCGGCGGCAGCTGGGTATTCGCCGGCCGGGCCCCCGGCATCGCGAAGTACCTGGGCATCTGCCCCCACTGCCAGAGGCCGGTGGGTGCCGACGACCAGATATGCGTCCACTGCGACCGTTTCCTGGACGTGCCCGAGGTGTCGTCGTCGGCGCTGCCGCAGGCCGGCGAGGGGTCGATCGCCAAGCTCCGGCGGTGGCTGAAGAGGTGACCTCCCCGACGCTCCGCGGGGCGTGCAGCGCGAAACCGGCCGGCCCCGGCGGAGTCTAAGCTGCTGTCAATGCACACCCGCCCCTGAGGAGGCCGTCGATGTCCAGAGCACTGCTCGCAGTGTTCGTGCTGGTCCTGGCGGCCCCGATCGCCCGCGGCGCCGATGCCCGTGAGGAGGAGCGGGGCGAGGTCGCGCGGCTGGTCGCGGGTCTCGCCTCCGGCGACTGGAAGGTGCGCGACCGCGCGACGAAGCGCCTCGAGGAGATGGGCACCGCGGCGGTGCCGGCCCTCATGAAGGCCCGCCACTCGAAGGACCCCGAGGTGCGCCACCGCTCGGAGCTGATACTCGCGAAGATCGCCGCGAAGGCCGCGTGGAACGACCTGGCGCGGGCGAAGCTGAAGAGGCGCATCACGCTCGAGCTCTCGCGCGAGCCGCTGGCGAAGGCGCTCTCCGAGTTCGCCAGGGCGGCGCGCCTGCCCGTGACAATGAGCCCTCACCTGGAGGGCGTCGCCGCCGACAGGAAGTTCCTAGTCTCGGTTGACGCGCACGACCTGGGAGCGGCGCAGGTGCTCGCGCGCGTGCTCAGGCCGCACGGCCTCACCTACGACGTCGTCTGCGACTCGGTCGTCGTCGAGGGGGGCTCGCGCCTCGCGCCGCTTCTCATCGAGAGGGAGCTCTCGCGCAAGGTCGGGCCGTTCGAGTTCGAGGGCACGGCGCTCCGCGACGCCGTCGCCCGGGTGCGCGCGCAGATGGCCGTCGAGGTGGTCTTCGACGCGAAGGCCTTCGGCGCCGACGGCGCGCCCGACAAGCGCGTCAACCTGAAGACGCCAGGGCCCTTCTCGGCGAAGACGGTGCTGGCGCTGATGCTCGCCGGGCACGAGCTCGGGTACGTCTACGACGCGCGGCGGATCATCATCACCACGCGCGAGCGGACGCGCAGCACGCTCGTCACTCAGGAGCACGACATCTCGACCCTCGCCGGCCACGTGCACCTGGTGCGCGGCGTGGAGGGGGCCGAGCGGAAGATCATGGAGGCCCTGACGGCGTGCGTCGACGCCGTGGGCTGGGGGGGAGGGGGGGAGGGGGCGAGCTCGGTGAAGCTCGTCGGCCGGTCGCTCGTCGTGAAGGCCCCGCCCGCGACGCAGGAGCGCGTCGAGGAGTTCCTGAAGCGCCTGGCGCGCGCCACCGGCGTCCCCGAGCCCGTCGAGGCCGAGGAGGAGGAGTTTTTCTAGGGCGCTGCTACTTGGCGCCGTGGGAGCGGAGGAGGTCGGCGATCTCCTTGTGGCCGTGTGCGATCGCCCATTCAAGGGGAGTGCGGCCGTTTCGGTCCTCGGCGGCCACTTTGGCCCCGGCACCCAGGAGCAGCTCCGCCAGGTCCTTCCTGTTGGCGATGACGGCCGCATGCAGTGGCGTCCTGCCGAGGCTGTCGGTGGAGTCGAGATCGGCCCTCGCGGCGATGAGCAGATCCACGATCTCACTTCGCCGAGCCCTGTGCAGGGGTGTAGAACCGTAGCTGTCAGCTGCCTTGACATCAGCGCCCTTGGCGATGAGCAAGCTGACGCAGCCGGTGCGGCCCTTGGCCACGGCCTCGTGGAGGGGCGTGTGCCCGTGCCTGTCCGCGGCATTGACCATGGCCCCGGCTGACAACAGCACCTTCACCAACTCCTCGCGGCCCGCTCGCGCCGCCAGGTGCAGGGGGGTCTCCCTCTCGGTTCCGGAGGTCGACCGGACGGAAGCGGGCCCATCGGCGATGAAGGTCCGCACGGACTCCTTGTTATCGAGCGCGATGGCCGCGAACAGGTCCGGCCTGCCGCCGTTCTTCAGGAGCAGTTCCACGGCGTACCCGTATCCCCTCACGGCGGCGTAGCTGACGGGAGTCGCGCCGACCGCGTCCCGCGCGTTCACCCGGCCTCCCGCTTTCAGGAGGGCCTTGATGACCTCAGCTTCTCCCCAGTGCGCCGCCAGGTGGAGCGGCGTGGCACCATCGCTGTCGCGGGCGTGCACGTTGGCCTTGTGCGCCAGCAGCAGGGCCAGCGCCCCCGCGGCCATGGCGGCGCGGTGCAGGGGCGTCCGTCCGCGCTTGTCTCTGGCCTCGATATCTGCGCCGCTTGCGATGAGCTTCTTCGCGAGTTTGACGTCGCCCCCGTGAGAGGCCCAGTGAAGCGGCGACTCCCCGTCGCGGTCCGAGACGTTCGGCTTCGCTCCCTTGTCGAGGAGAAGAGCGGCGATATCATCGGCGCCGCTCACGATGGCCATGAGAAGCAGCGTCTGGCCTCCCTTGCCCTCGCACTCGATCAGCTCCGGGACGCTGTCGAGCAGCCTTGCGGTTTTGGCGGGGCTGCGCTTCTTCTGGTTCCAGAGCACGGTCTGGCCGAACAACCGCAGGAGCTCGTCTGCCCGGCCCGAGTCGACGGCAAGCTGCAGCGGGGTGCGTCCGTTGGTGTCTTTTGCGTCGAGCTTCGCGCCGTTGTCGAGAAGGACCTTCACGTTGTCGAACTTCCCGGCCCCGGCAGCGGAGTGGAGGGGGGTGCGCCCCTCCGCATCGGTGGAGTTGGCCGAGGCGCCGCTAGTCACCAACAACTCCACCACCGGCGTCCAGGCCTTCCCGGCCGCAAGGTGCAGCACCGTCCGGCCTTCGGTGTCCTTGGCCTCGAGATCGGCGCCGGACACGATCAGGAGGCGCAGCTTCCTCTCTTCAGAATACGCAAGGTGAAGCGGCGTGCGTCCGTAGCCATCCTTGACGTTGACGTCGGGTTTCTTCTCCAGCAGGGCCTTGAGCAGGCCCGGGTTCCTTCTCGTTCGGTTGGCGGAAGCAACGTGGAGCGCCGTCCATCCGTTCAGGTCCTTCCCGGCCGGGTCGGCTCCGTGGTCGAGAAGCAGCCTTGTGATTTCCAGACTGTTGCGCCCCACTGCCAGCACGAGGGGCGAGGCGTGTGTCCGGCCCTGGAGGCGGGGCTTCGCCCCCGAGGAGAGGAGGAGCTTCACGGTGCCCGTGTGCCCCCGGGCGGCGGCGCAGGAGAGGGGGGAGTTGCCGCTCCTGTCGAGGCAGTTGACGTCGGCGCCCCCGTCAATGAGCGCGCGGGCGATCGGATCGAGCCCGGCATGCGAGGCCAGAAGCAGGGGCGTCGCCCCTGCTCGATCGCTCGCCCCCACGTCGGCGCCCGCCTCTATCAGCCGCATGGCCAGGGCTTGGCTCTTCGGGTGCTTGGACGTCTTTGAGCTGAGTGACAGTTGGAGAGAGCAGTGGAGAGGCGTGCGACCCAGATTGTCGGCGGCGTTCACCTCTGCCCCGGCGTCGAGAAGCGCGTCGACGGCCCCGCTCCGGGCCGAGCGGATCGCCACATGCAGAGGGGTCTCTCCAAGCTGATTCCTCAGGTCCGCCACCTCGGGGTAGACGGCGAGGATTGCCTTCAGCTCCTTGACGTTCCCCAGCGAGGCCGCAGCGTGTACCTTCCGCTTCGATACAGCCCGGTGCTGCCGCCGCACGCACAGGCCCACCACCACCCCCACGACAAGCGTGAAGACCAGCAGCGCTCTCCAGCTGTACCGTATCCGGACCACTGCCGCCCCCGGGCTACTTCCCCCCCGCCTCCACCCTCACCACCGTCACCGAGCAGGCCGGGACCTCGAGCTCGAGCATGCCGCCCTTGACCGCCGCCGAGGACTCGACCGGTACGATGCTCTTGGGATCGTCGAGGGTGTTCTTCGACCACGGGTGCTCGGCCGAGAGCTGCGTCACCGACGCCTCGCCCGCCGACTCGAAGCCGCCCAGCTCAACCGCCAGGGCGAGCGGGCCTTCGGTGCCGCGGTGGACTATCGACACAAGCAGGCCGGCCTCGTCGACGGCCGCCACGGCGTCGACGGCGAGTATCTCGTCGATATCGGCGCCCTCGCGCGCGAGGTCCGGCACCACGCGCTCGAGCTTCTCGGCGGGCGAGGCGACATCGACGGCCACGGGCGTCGCGCCGGCGAGCTCGCGGAACATGCTCTGCCCCCAGTGGCAGGGGTTGGCGTAGACGCGCTCGCGCTCCTTGCGCAGCCCCCCTCCGTGGTTCACGGTGGCCGAGTGGGTCACCATCTCGACGAAGGGGCTGAGGCGCACGACGGCGTGGTAGACGAGGGCGTCGTAGACGGCCTCGGCCATCGTGTGGGGCAGGACGAGCGTGTCGTGCGTGAGCCGCGCTTCGCCGGAGCCTTCGCCGGCGGGCCCGACGCGGCCGAAGAGCTGCAGCTCGGTGACGGCCATCCGCGGCTCGGCGACGCCGGCGGCCGTCATCTTCTCGCGCCACTTCGCGTACTCGCCCTCGTAGGCCTGAGGGAAGACCATGAAGTCGCGATAGACGTCGGACGGGTCCGACGCCGGGTCGATGCGCCCGCCCACGAGGATGTGGTCGGTGACCGATCGAAGGATGTCGGCGTTCTTGGTGAATAGCAGGTCGTTCCACGGCTCACCCCACCAGGGCGGCGCCCCGCAGGCGACGAGCTTGAGCGAATCGTCGGTCGCGAGCATCGCCTCGGCATACTCGCGGTAGCGGTCGGAGTAGCCTGCGGAGGTCGTCCAGCCTATCTGGTGGCGGCCGGTGAGCTCGTTGCCTATCTCCCAGTAGGCGATGCCATAGGGCTCGGGGTGGCCGTTATCCGCGCGCCTCCGACCCCACTCGGAATCCGCCGGGCCGTTGCAGTACTCGACCCACGCGGCCGCCTCGGCGGGGGTGCCGTCGCCGGCGTTGATGCAGATCATCGGCTCGCAGCCCACCGCGCGGCAGAACTCGACGAACTCGTCGGTGCCGAAGAGGTTCGGCTCGACACCGCTCCAGGCGGGGTTCGGATACGTCGGGCGCGCGTCGACGGGGCCGATACCGTTGCGCCAGTCATAGCCCGAGACGAAGTTGCCGCCGGGCCAGCGCAGGATCGGCAGGCGCGAGTCTCTCAGCAGGCGTATGACGTCGGGGTCGGCGCCGCTCACGTGGTCGGCCGGATAGAGCAGCACGCGGTCGACGACGAACTGGCCGGCCGCGCCGCCCGTGAGGCTCAGGTTGTAGAGGCCGTCCGCGGGGAGGTCGCCCGGGACGACGAGCTCCCCCGTGAAGGTGTTCCACTCGCGCGAGAGGCCCTCCAGCTCGGCGGTCGCGGCCGGGCCGGCGGCTCCGTGCGGCGCCAGAGCGATCGTCAGGCCGGCGAGGTCGTTCGAGCGCGCCACGACGCGCCACTCGAAGCGCCGCGTCCGGTGCAGCGGCAAGTGCACGAGCTGCGCGACGCCCTCGCCCGCCGCCGAGACCTCGACGCGCTGGGCGCGCCCGGCCTTGCCGCCGAAGTGGGGGCCGGCGTCGGGCGAGACGCGCACGGCCTCGCCGTCCCCTTCTTTCACCCAGGGGTGGGCGAGCGCTGCGGCGCGGGCCTCGAGCAGGCGCCGGACGTAGTCGTCGCCGAGTCCCATGCGGGCGGTCCTGTGGCGGATGCCCTCCGCGATGCGGTCCGAATCCATGACGAAGCCGACCCCGCCGTCGGGCGGCGTGCCGGCGCCGCCGAAGGGGAAGTCGTAGAAGGTGGGGTTCCGGAGGATCTGGGCCTCCATACCGTTGTAGATATTGGAGCCCAGGTGCTCGCAGAACTTGCCCGTGACGTAGGGCGTGATGGGATCCGCCGCGCGCCGCGAGGCGTCCACGCGCACCGCCGCGCGCGACGGATCGTCCGAGCTCGAGAAGCCGTGCATATCCTGTCCGCTCATCGTCATCTCCCCGGGAGGCCCGCCCAAGAGGCTCCCTGCGCCTCAGGCCGGCGGGGAGTATATCGGGCCCGCCGGGGCCAGTCAAAGGCCCTGGAGCGCTCCTGGGGGCGGGGACGCCCGTTTTTCGCTTGCGGGGCCCCCCTCGGCCTGTTATATTGCCGGATAATGGGTGATCATGTGCCACGCGCGGGGCCTCCCGTGCGCGGCGGAATCTCAGCCCAAGAGGGGGGTATCGGCGCGAATGGGCGAGACTGCAGCTGCCGGCCGCATGACTAAGATAATGACGGACCCCGGCACCGGGGTCGACGGGCTGATGGAGGCCCGCCACCTCGTCCGCCAGTTCGAGACCGAGGTCAAGGAAGCGAAGGGGCTCCTCGAGGAGTTCCGGAAGGCCATCCCCTCGGGACTCGGCGACGTGGAGGGGGGCTTCCGCCGCTCGGTGCTGGAGTGGCTGCTCGGCGACGCCGAGTCGGCCCGGACGGCCTTCCGCATGCGGAAGCAGAACCCGGCGGCGCTCTTCTTCCTGGGGCTCGTCGCCGAGGAGGCGGGAGATTTCGAGGAGGCGCTCGAGAGCTTCAGGGCCGCCGCCAAGGAGATCAAGGACTCGCCGCTGCCCGCGGTCGGGGCCGCGCGCGTTCGCCGCAAGACCGGCGCGCCCGACGCGGGGCTCGGGGACGTGCAGAAGCTCGAGCGCAAGTTCGGGCAGTCGGCGGAGGTCTACTTCGAGTGGGGCCGCTGCCTCGAGGAGCTCAACCGCCTGGAGGAGGCGCTCGACGAGTACGAGAAGGCCCTCTCCTTCGACCCCGACCACGCGGAGGCCCGCTTCCGCGCCGCATATAACTACGACCTGCGCGGCGAGGACGAGAAGGCGGTCGAGTACTATAAGCGGATCTCGTCGAGCTCGGCCTGCTTCCGCAACGCGATGATGAACCTCGGGCTGCTATACGAGGACGTCGGCGATCTCGACCGGGCGATCGGGTGCTTCCGCGAGGTGCTGCGCGTCGAGCCGAACAACGCGCGCGCCCGGCTCTACCTCGCCAACGCGCTGAGCGCCACCGACGAGCGGGTTGACGAGATCGAGCGCCGCGAGCGCGAGCGCCTGAACCAGGTCCTTAAGACGCCCGTCACAGACTTCGAGCTCTCCGTGCGCAGCCGGAACTGCCTCGCGCGTATGAACATCCAGACCCTGGGCGATCTCGTCAAGCGGACGGAGTCGGAGATGCTCGCCTATAAGAACTTCGGCGAGACGAGCCTGCGCGAGGTCAAGGCCATACTCGGCGCCAAGGGCCTTCGCCTCGGCATGGGCAAGGAGGAGGAGCAGAAGCGGGCCCAGAGCGAGCGCCTGCGCCTGTCCATCGTCGACGGCGACAACGAGGTGCTCATGAAGGACATCTCGGAGCTCGAGCTCTCGGTCCGCAGCCGCAAGTGCATGTCGCGGCTGGGTGCCCAGACGCTCGGGGAGCTCATCACGAAGAGCGAGGCCGACCTGCTGGCCACGAAGAACTTCGGGCAGACCTCGCTGATGGAGGTGAAGCAGAAGCTCGCCGAGTTCGGCCTGAGCCTCAAGCCTACGGGCGACTAGGCTGTGGGCGCCGCATCGAGTGCGACTCCGCCCGGCTGAGGCAACGCGGGCCGCAAATGTCGTCGCAAGCGCCGACATGCGGCGCGCGTTCGCCTGGACGGAGTCGCCGAAAAGCAGGCGCCGAAGAGCGGATCCGCCGGAACCGGGGGGGACCGGGAGGCGGGGAAGCGATGTACGAGCACCTCACGGGCAGGCTGGTCGCCAAGAATCCATCCGAGGCAGTGGTCGAGTGCGCGGGCGTCGGTTTCCGGCTGAAGATCCCGCTCTCGACCTACGAGATACTGCCGGTCGCCGGCCGCGAATGCCGCATCCTCACGCACCTCTACGTCAGGGAGGACGTGATGTCGCTCTACGGCTTCGCCACGGCCGAGGAGCGCGCCGCCTTCAGGAAGATGTTGGGCGTCTCCGGAATCGGGCCGAACCTGGCGCTGACGGTCCTCTCGGGGATGCCCGTTGCCGAGCTCGCCCGCGTCGTCTCCGATGGCGACGCGGGCGCCCTCAGGAACGTGAAGGGGATAGGCGACAAGACGGCCAAGCGCGTGCTGCTGGAGCTGAAGGGGGTGCTCGACGACCTGGTCGTCGCCGCCCCCTCGAGCCGCATGAGCCCCAAGGCTGCCGACGCCGTGAGCGCCCTCGTCAACCTCGGCTACCAGAGGCGCTCGGCCGAGGAGATGGTGGAGAAGGTCCTCGTCGACCACGGCGAGGACGCGCCAGTGGAAGAGATAATCCGCGCCGCCCTGGCGAAGGTGGGCTGAGGGAGCAGACGTGTCCACAGACAGGCTGGTCTCTGAGCTCCCGACGGAGGAGGAGTTCGGCTTCGAGCAGTCGCTCAGGCCGAAGACGCTCTCGGAGTTCGTGGGCCAGAGCCGCGTCAAGGAGAACCTGGGGGTCTACATCGCCGCGGCGAAGAAGCGTGGCGAGGCCCTCGACCACGTGCTCCTCTCCGGCGGCCCCGGGCTCGGGAAGACCACACTCGCCGGCATCATCGCGGGCGAGCTGGGGGTGACGGTCAGGAGCACCTCCGGCCCCGCCATCGACCGGGCGGGCGACCTCGTGGGGCTTCTCACGAGCCAGAAGGCGCGGGACGTCCTCTTCATCGACGAGATACACCGCCTCGGCGCCGCCGTCGAGGAGTACCTCTACTCGGCCATGGAGGACTACTCGGTCGACATCGTCATCGACCAGGGGCCTGCGGCGCGGTCGGTGAAGATGGACATCAAGCGCTTCACGCTGGTCGGCGCGACGACTCGCGAGGGGCTCCTCTCGGGGCCCATGCGCGCGCGCTTCGGGATACTCCTCAAGCTCGACTTCTACCCCGCCGGAGAGCTCGTGCAGATACTGCTGCGCTCGGCGGGCATACTCGGCATAGAGATCGACGGCGCCGCGGCGGAGCTGATTGCCGACCGCGCCCGCGGCACGCCGCGGATAGCCAACCGGCTGCTCAGGCGCATAAGGGACCTCGCCACCGTGAAGGCCGACGGGGCCGTGGACCTCGGGATCGCCCGGGAGGGCCTGGGGATGATGGGCATCGACGAGCGCGGCCTCGACGAGATGGACAGGAAGATCCTCACCACCGTGCTCCGCCACGGCGGCGCCCCGGTGGGGCTGAAGACGATCGCTGTTTCCGTCGGCGAGGAGGAGGACACGATCGCCGAGGTCTACGAGCCGTACCTCATACAGCAGGGCTTCATGAGGAAAACCGCCCGCGGCCGCCTCGCCAGCCCCGAGGCCTACAGCCACCTCGACTGGGACGAGGAGGGGCGCGGGCAGGGGAGTCTCTTCCAGTGAGACTGCTCGTCCACACGTGCTGCGCGAACTGCCTGGCCGACGGCCTGGAGTCCCTCCGAGGGAAGGCCGACGACGTGGCCGCCTACTGGTTCAACCCGAACATCCACCCGCTCCTCGAGTACCGCAAGCGGCTGAAGTCGGTGAAGCTGCTCGCTGGGCGGCTGGGGCTGGACCTCGAGGCCGACGAGACCGACGAGGGCTACGGCCTCGCCCGCTTTCTCGAGGAGGCGGCCGGCATCGGTGACCAGCGCTGCGAGCGCTGCCACACAATGCGCCTGAAGGCCGCCGCTGCCGAGGCTGCCCGCCGGGGCTTCGACGCGTTCGCGACCACGCTCACCGTCTCTCCGTACCAAGACCACGAAAGCCTGCGGCGCGCGGGCGCGGCGGCGGCGGCCGAGTCAGGGGTCGAATTCCTCTACGAGGACCTGCGCGAGCTCCATGACAAGGCCGGAGCTCTGCCGAAGGGGCTCAAGCTCTACCGCCAGCAGTACTGCGGCTGCGTCTTCAGCGAGGAGGAGCGCTACCGCGACACCGGCGTGGGCCTCCTCAGGCCGGGAGGGAACGTTGCGGTGAACGGGGGTGTCCGATGACCCGTCCGCGCGTTCTCAGGCTGGGGCTGCTGGTGGGGGGGCTGGGTTTCATGCTCCTCCTCTTCTCCTGCTGGGAGCCCCCTGGCGACGACGGCACCTTCCCCGGCGACATCGTCTCGGCCCCGAAGGTGCGCGTCGGGGTGAAGGTGGGGCCGGGGGCCTCCGGCGTAGGCACGGTGACGCTCGCCGTCCACGGGCCTTTCCGTCTCTACGCCGGCGCCGACACGAACGCGGCGAAGATCGAGATCGGCAACCGCTACCTCTCGAAGGTGATCGTGAGGCCCGACCCTCGCGAGGGCTCGACGGGGTTCCTCTTCAAGGACCAGTACCTGAGGCACCCGATCATAACGGTGGTGCCGAACAGGAACGGGGACGTCTTCCTCGACGGCGTGAGGTACTACGGCTCGGTGACGCTGAGACGCGTGCCGGGCCGGCGGATGCTGGTCATCAACAACGTCGCGCTGGACCCCTACTACGTGGCGGGGGTCATCTACGCCGAGGTGCCCTGGCAGAAGTGGAACGAGGAGGCGCTGAAGGCGCAGGCGGTGGCCAGCCGGTCGTACGCGCTCTACGAGGTGCGGACCCGCGCCGACAAGCCCTGGGACGTCGTCGCCGGCTCGCGCTCGCAGGAGTTCTCGAGCGGCTTCAGCAAGAACGTGCGCCTGGCCCGGGTGATCCGTGAGACGCTCGGGGTGGTGATGACGTGGCAGGGAAGGCTCTTCCCGGCCTACTTCCACTCGAGCTGCGGCGGCTACACCGAGGATGCCAAGAACGTCTTCCTGCGCGACCCCGTGACGCCGCTCTCCGGCGTGCCCTGCCCCTACTGCAAGCTGCCCGAGAACAGGTTCGGCTCGTGGAAGGTGTCCATCGACAACGCCGAGATCGCCGAGAGGATAGGCCCCCACGTCTACGCGAACCTCGGCAGGATGCGGGTGCGCGGGATCCGGGCCATCGAGACGGTCGAGGGCGGCATCTCGAAGCGCGCCGTACGCCTGAGGGTGGTCCACGCCTTCAGGCCTTTCGAGATCGACGCCAACGTCTTCAGGAACCTGGTCGGGACGATGAAACTGCCGAGCACGAAGTTCGTCTGCGTCTCGGACGAGAAGAAGACCACCTTCGAAGGCTCGGGCTGGGGGCACGGCGTCGGGATGTGCCAGTGGGGCGCGGAGGGGATGGCCCGGAAGGGCAAGAACTACCAGCAGATACTGAAGCACTACTACCCAGGCGGCGAGCTCGTCCGGCTGCCGTATTGGACGGAGAAGTGACGCCCCATGACCGAGAGCCCGGCCGCGCGGCCGCCCTTCTCCTTCACCGTCGAGGCGCGTGACCCCGGTAGCGCGGCCCGGGCCGGTATCCTCCACACCCCCCACGGTGACGTCGAGACGCCGACCTTCATGGCCGTGGGCACCCAGGGCACGGTGAAGACTCTGACGAGCGAGCAGGTGACCGCCACCGGCACGCGGATAGTCCTCGGCAACACCTACCACCTCAGCATGCGGCCGGGTGCTGAGGCGGTGGCGGAGCTCGGCGGCCTGCACTCATTCACGGGATGGCCGGGCCCGACGCTCACCGACTCCGGCGGTTTCCAGGTCTACTCCCTCGAAGGGCTGCGCGAGGTCGACGACGACGGGGTGACCTTCCAGAGCCACTTCGACGGGACGAAGATGCGCCTCGGCCCCGAGGAGGCGGTCAGGCTCCAGGAGCTGATCGGCGCCGACATCATCATGGCCCTCGACGAATGCCTGCCGTATCCGGTGGAGCGCGGGGCTGCGGCCGCCTCTCTCGAAAGGACGCTCCGGTGGGCCCGGCGCTGCGCCGACGCCCGAACGCGCGAAGACCAGGCCCTCTTCGCCGTCATCCAGGGGGCGACTTACAGGGACCTGCGCCTCAGGTGCGCCGAGGAGCTCGCCGCCCTGGACCTGCCGGGCTACGCGATCGGGGGGCTCTCGGTCGGAGAGGGGCCGGATCTCATGGCCGAGGTGCTCTCGTACACGGCCCCGGCGATGCCCGAAGACAGGCCCCGATACCTCATGGGCGTGGGGCCCCCGGAGGATATCCTCGCGGCGGTCGAGGCGGGCGTCGACATGTTCGACTGCGTCATGCCCACCCGCAACGCCCGGGGAGGCGGCGCCTTCACAGCCGACGGCAAGCGGCATCTCAGGCGCGCCTGCTACCGGGACGACCCCGGCCCAGTCGAGCCCGGCTGCGGGTGTTACTGCTGCAGGAGCTTCTCGCGGGGGTACATCCGCCACCTGCTGAACGTGGGGGAGGTGACGGGGGCAACGTTGCTCAGCATCCACAACCTGAGCTTCTACGCGCGCTTCATGGGGGAGATCCGGGATGCTGTTGCAGCCGGGGACCTCTCCGGTTATGCTAAGGGCTTCCGCGCGCGCTACCGCGACTCGGCGGACTAGCGCGCCTTTTTGGATGTGGTGAAGGAGGGCTGGCGGTGCAGGTGAGGTGTTTGATCGCCCAGGCAGCTCCGGGACCGGCGCCGGCCAAGAAGCCCCAGGCCGGGGACTGGTTCGTGAATCTCATCATGCCCATGGCCCTGCTCTTCTTCATCTTCTACATGCTGCTCATCAGGCCGCAGAAGCAGAAGGAGAAGACCCGCAAGGAGATGCTCACGCGGCTGAGGAAGAAGGACACTGTGACAACGATCGGCGGCATCCACGGGCAGATCGTGGAGATCACCGAGGATACCGTGACCCTGCGGGTCGACGCCGCCAAGGACATCAAGATGAAGATGCAGAGGAGCGCCATAGCCGGCCTCGTGAAGAGTGCCGACGCCGAGGTGTCCGTTGAATAGGTGCATCGAGTGGGCTTCCGGCCGGCAGAGGCTTGGCCGGACGCACCGGAAAGCCGTCGGGAACGATCGGCGAAGAGCGGGAGTGTCTAGCAGATGAAGCTGGCGAGGCAGCTGTTCTTCCCCGTGGTCGCGGTGGCGCTGGGGCTCGTCTTCTGGTGGAAGGGGCTGGGCATTCACAGGCCCGGCGCCATCGCGCTGACGGCGGCCTTCATCGCGGCGTCCATGGTCTTCGACCGGTGGAAGCGCTTCATACTGATAATGGGAACGGCGCTGGCCGCCTTTCTCATCTTCCAGCGTTACGGGCTGACCTACGGCATCGACCTGGCCGGCGGGGGCGAGCTCCGCTACAGCTTCGACACCGCCGATTTCGAGGAGCAGATCAGGCAGCTCAGGGATCAGGAGACCGGGGTCAAGGCGGAGCGCGACAGGAAGCTCGCCGACATCGACCGGCGCCTCGTCGCCGAGACGGACGAGACGGAACGGGCCAGGCGCCAGTCCGAAAGGAACCGCGTCGTCGAGGAGGCGGAGCGCAAGCTGAGCGATATCGCCAAGGCGATAGCGGCGGCCCAGGCCCGGATGAACACCCATACCGGCAACGCAGTGGACATCATCCGCAAGAGGCTCGACCCCACCGGCATCAAGGAGATGACCGTCGCGGCCCTGGGCGAGGACGAGATCATCGTCCGCATCCCCTTCAGGGCGCCGGAGGGCGTAGACCACGCCACGGCCGAGCGGGAGTTCTCGAGGGACATCGAGAGGATCAAGGATCTCATAGAGGAGCAGGGGGTCCTTTACTTCTACATCGTGGAGAAGGACGGCGAGCTCCTCGAAGAGGCCAAGAAGGCCCTGGACCAGCTAAAGCCCGTGCCAGACGGCGTCATCCTGGTCGTCCCTCACAAGGAGTTCCTCAAGAAGGGCCAGGAGGCCCACGCTCAGGGCCTCGATCTCCGCAAGCTGGGCGTGATCCAGGAGGCCGAGCGGGAGAAGGCGAAGGACGTCAGTGCCCCGATGCTGCTCAGGGCCAAGCCGGAGGCCGACGGGTCCATCATCCAGTACGCCACGGCGAGCATGGGCGACGAGGGCTACCAGGTCAACATGGTCTTCACGCCGGCGGGCTCGCACATCTTCGAGAAGCTAACGCGCGCGAACGTCGGCAAGAACATGGCGATCGTCCTCGACGGCGTGATGCAGTCGGCCCCGGTCATCCGGGAGACCATCAGCGGCAGCGGGCGCATCAGCGGGAGCTTCAGCCCGAAGAAGGCGTCCCTCCTCGCGGAGGTCCTGACGGCCGGCAGCCTGCCCCTGAAGGTGAAGTTCCAGAGCAGCGTCATCATTGGCCCGGGCCAGGGCGGGGACGACATCGTCAAGGGGATCTACTCGGTGGTCGGGGCCGGGGCGCTGGTGCTCGTCTTCATGGCCGTTTACTACCTGGGCGGGGGGCTGGTGGCGGACCTGGCGCTGCTGCTGAACCTTGTCTACATCGTGGGGGCCATGGCCCTCTTCAACGCGACCCTGACCCTGCCCGGCATCGCCGGCATACTGCTCACCGTCGGCATGGCGGTCGACGCGAACATCCTCATCTTCGAGCGCATACGCGAGGAGAAGGCGAGGGGGCGCGTGCTGCGGCTGGCCGTCCAGGCCGGCTACGACCGCGCGTTCGTGACGATCATGGACGCTCAGATCACGACGCTCATCACGGCCATCATCCTCTACTACGTCGGGACCGGGCCGGTGAAGGGCTTCGCCGTCACGCTGATGATGGGAATCGTCGCGAGCCTCTTCACCTCGCTGTACGTAACGAGGCTGGTGATCGAGTTCCTGGTGGCAAAGGGCATCTTCAAGGAGATGAAGATGCTGCGGGTCATTGGGGAGACGGCCCTGCCCTTTGTCCGGATGAGGCTGCTCGCGTTCATCCTGTCGGCGGCGGTGATAGGTGTCGGCATATGGGGTTTCGTCACCCACGATCGGAAGTACGGCATCGACTTCGCCGGCGGCACCAGGCTGCTCGTCGCCTTCGCCGAGGAGAAGGGCACTGCGGACGTCCGCGGGTGGTGGAACGCATCCCTCGAAGCTGTCGCGGCGACGGTGGACCCGGAGGTGAAGAGAAGTGTTCTCGACGCGGTCAGCCAGACCCGCATCAACGCGTTCGAATCTGTCACCTACGGCCGCTCGAAGAAGTTCAGCATCATGACGCCCCTGGTGCAGGAGGGCGGCGAGGGCGGCGGCGACCTGATCGAGGCGGTCAGGGGCCAGTTCACGCGGACAGCCCAGGCCCTGGCCGACCCGCCCTTCCTCAGCACCGAGTCGATCGGCACGGCGGTCTCGAAGGAACTCCGCACCCAGGCGGCGCAGGCGGTGCTCTTCTCGCTGGTGGCGATCTTCCTCTACATCATCGCGAGGTTCGAGTTCAACGTCGCCTTCGGCGCGGGAGCTGTCGCGGCGCTGGCCCACGATGTGGCGATCACCGTCGGCGCCATAGTGCTCCTCGATAAGCTGAACGTGGCGGATCTCAAGATAAACATCGAGACGGTGGCGGCGCTCCTCGCCATCGTCGGCTACTCCCTCAACGATACCATCGTGGTCTACGACCGGATACGCGAAAACCGCCGGGCCCACCGGTCGACGCCATGGCCGAAGCTCGTCAACTTGTCCATCAACCAGACGCTCTCGAGGACTCTGCTCACCTCCGCGACCACCTTCTTCGCCGTCGGCGTCCTCTTCTTGGCAGGAGGCGGCAACATCCACGGTTTCGCCCTGGCCCTCATGCTGGGGGTGATGGTTGGGACGTACTCCTCGATATTCGTGGCCTCGCCGCTGGTCGTCGAGTGGATGAAGCGAAGGGCGGAGTCCGACTGAGGCCCCGGGGGCCCGGGGCGCCGCGATGGGGCTAAAGCGCGGCAGTCGCGGCCGCCGATAAGTAGTCGGGGCATCGAGTGCGCCCTCGCAGGCCGACCCGATTCTTTGCGGGTAGGGGCTTGCAATCGCGGCGGTCCAGGTGCATAATCTTAGGCAGTTACGGTCAGGGGGGGGACCGAAGTCAGTCGGGATGTCCCTATGAAG
>Ga0272441_10007130_pt1 | contig 18310 bp, 21 predicted proteins | sample SSMProp6N_FD_193582 | JGI IMG/M metagenome (GOLD analysis project Ga0272441, IMG submission 193582) | Marine sediment archaeal communities from Little Sippewissett salt marsh, Falmouth, MA, United States - SSM-Prop-6N | ecosystem: Environmental > Aquatic > Marine > Wetlands > Sediment ... | reverse complement strand
CAAAGAAAAGGGGTTCGGTTTTGGCCTCACCCCAATTCCGGAGGGGAGAAAATCTTATTCAAAATCAGCGGCAGTTCGGACTTATCTACTCGCGTCCGAGAATAGCCTCCCTGCCGCCGCGTTCCGGGCACCTGTCGGCCATTACAGCCAGCCGCCCAGCTTATATTTACTTGTCAAAACCCCAGTTGGCACGAGCGGTAAAGGAGTGTAAAGCCGCCCGTGCCTCTGGAACCTGCTTTCTTGAGGTCTTCAGTCTGATGGTAAGTTTATTTCTGCCCAATGGGTGACACAATTAACCTTTTCCTTTTTATATCTCCACTTGTATTCAAATTCATGGTCTTTGAATTGCCGTAATGGCGAAAACCAACACCTTGTAACTTTGAATTTTGGATTTATACGTGTACGATAATCGTCTCGTAATTTTACAAGGTAAATACTCGTCTTTTCCGGCAACCTGTCCTTTACGCTAATCCACTCAATCATAGTTCACCCGCTTTCTTGAGGACTTCAGTCTTAAGGTGTTTAATTAGTTTAATTAGTTTCTTTATGTCTTTAATTGAAGCTCGACAGTTTCTTGCTACTTTTGGGGTTGTTTTCCCAGAGTAGTAAAGTTGAGAAATGGAGTTTCCTAATAGCATTTCAAGGTAATTCCCAAAAATTGATATTCTCTTTTCGTCACGGACCACTGCGTTAATAGATTCGTCCGAAGACAAGACAACTGCCTTGGTAAACGCCATTTGCATATTCTTCTCGGAGATTGTCTGGCTTGCGAATATCACACGGAATGCGCCAACTTGGAATCTGTCCATCAATGGGCCAAATTCGCTGTAATTGTTTCGGCTTGATAGGTTCATTTCTCAATTCCTTTCAATTCCAGTTCCAGATTATCAATGGGCCGTCCACAGAAAGTAAACCCTTTTGGTGGAAAGTCTGCTTTAATCATCTTTGCCATACCTTTCAATATCCTTAACCTCATCTTCGGAGAACAAGAACAGCCGGTCATGCACCTTCTCAGGGTGAAGGTCAAGTTGTTTTATGCGCCATCGAATCTGCGATTCTTTAAGGTTTGTCCGCTTCATTATTCCGCTTAATGTCATCTTTACTGTTGTCATGCCGTTCAAAATACCATACTTTAATTATAGTGCAAGAATAAAATATAAACCTTGTGAATATCAGCAGGATAGTGTTAAAACAGGCGTATTTTCAGCAGGATAGTATAAAAAAGCCCCGGCTGTGTGTGTGAGCCGGGGCCTTCTTTAGAAAGAATCACAATGAATGTCTATTTTAGTCGCCCCATTTGTTCCTGACAGCCCTTCGAAGGTCGCCGGGGGTAATTAGTTCGGGGTCTATTTCGAGCTTATCAGAGGCCAAAATAACACGCCCTACGGCCTCACAGCAGCGGGCCTTGGTCTTGCTGGACTTCCATATTTCAAGGCGTGAGACGAAGGACAGGGCCGTTCCCAGCTGATCATAGCGTATGGCGTTCGGCCCGTATAGCAAATCGCCGGGTTTTGCTGTCTTTAGCCATTCTTCTAATTCAAGAATAGATACATCCGCTTGCCGACAGGCGTTCAGGACTCTGGACAGTTCAGCCGCCGCATCGCAGGGCACCGGGTCAATATCCCAATACAGCATCCCGTGGCTGTATTCGATCATCTTGAACCGACAGCACCGGGCCTTGTCTGCATTCGTACAGGAAAATGAAACCCGCTTGAACGCCATCGAAAACCTATGCTCCGAGTGGGTCTGGTCGCTAATCCGTGCCGTCAGCCATGAAATAAGCGAAAAGGGCGCTCCGTTCTTTCTGGCCCGTTTGTAGTTGTATGAGTATAGGTAGTTCATACTGCCTCCGAGAATAAGTTCTTTGCCTGTTCAATCCGGTCTTTTGCTATCTTAAAATAACCCTTGTCCATCTCGATACCGATGAAGTCCCTGCCTGTATTGACACACGCCATGCCCGTTGTACCGCTTCCCATGAACGGGTCAAGGACAACACCGCCGGTCGGGGTTTTGGTCAGTTTGCAGAGGTACTCCATCAGGGCAAGGGGCTTTTGTGTTGGATGTCCCTCAATCCGAATTTCGCTTCCGCAATCTGCGCAGACGCTTTTCCTGTACAACTCGGCTGATGTGGCAGGAACGACAACGCCCGTACAACGGCCACCCTTCTGGGGAGATGTACCAGAACTCGATTGTGATTGGCTTGAGTTCGCCACACAACCCGCACGGCTTCCACCATTCCCCGTTTCGCAACTCGCATCCTCCGTGGATTCGCTTGTGTTCTGTGTGGGTAACAAGTTGGAGGTTTTCAATCCTGTTGTCTTGTTTGTTTCGGTTGATGTGATGCAGCGTTTTACCATTTGGGATTGGCCCGTTTGCTTTTTCCCATCGGTAGACATGTTGGAGGACAAGTCTTCCACCGATGTTTTTTCTAAGATACCCACCTTTGGTAATGTGCCACCCGTCTGCTCTTTTTGGTTTTGGTCCTGTTTTTGCCATGATGATAGTTTAACGGTTTCACAGTTGCAAGTCAAGTAAAAATATCTTTCTTTCTTTGACGCTTTCGCACAATAAAAAAAGCGGGCGGCAGAACCGGAAGACGGAACACAGTTTTCCCCTACAAGCCCCCCGCCAAAAAATGTTCTGCTTTTGTGCATCCCTTGTCCGCCTCCGTGCGTAGTTGTCTCTGGAAACAGCCCCACCACTTCATCAGAGCCATGATTCGGCAATTTAACAAAAAGTGACTGTATTTCAGGCGGCATTTTCTTGTACGTTTTTTCGTCTATTCGCATTTAATTTCCTTCCATGAATTTCATAGTGACATTTCCGGCACAAAGTAATTCCATTACCTGTATCCCATAACTCAGAACAACCTCTTGCATCCTTCCTCGACCGTATGTTATTTTCTGCTATTATCTTTGCCATTGGCTTTTTGTGATGGCTTTCAAGGTCTATTGTTGATTCACAAATTACACATTTCCCGTCCCTGTCTTTAACCGCGTCCATCCACTTGCGGTGTTCTGTCATTTGTCGTATTGATATATTCAGCCGGCTACTTCCGCCGTTCCATTTGTAATGTTTATCGCCGCGAATCTTTTTTCCTCTCTCTGTCAACGCTTGCGGATTTTTTTTGTAATACAGTGAAATGGATTTTCCACGCCTTCTATTCGACTCCTTTGTTTTCGGCATCCCCTCTAAATGATTAGTTCCTTTTTTTCTGCCAGACTTCAACGCCTGTTTTTGTTTTCCTGTAAGACCGTACCGCTTGATCGCATCCCCATAACACGGCCTGCATGAAACAAATCTTGTTTCCTTAATATCTCTTGGCCTGCGGTACATCGGCTTTCCGCAGATACAACATTTTGTATTAGGTGTTCTCATTTAGCCACTCCGCAAGATTATGCAACTGTTCAGGCGTAACACCGTCTTTTAGTTCGTATTCATCTTCGGGCCAAGAAAGGATGAGGTTGGCAGGGAAACGGCCCTGTGATGTGGTGCATTCGGCGTCTTGGGGCATACCCGCAACACTCATATTAAGGCTGTTTCCACCAGACTTGTTCCCAGCTGGACGGTTTACCATTGTTTCCGTTCCCACTCTCCCCCCATCAATCCACAGCCCCGCCACGCCCCACTTCAGGGCGTTTTGGGCAAAGGTTCCGTCAAGTGGTTTCATCGCCACACAAATCGGTTCCACTGCCGGTTTTAAGGAACTGCCCCAGCCATCCCACAGCTTGGCTTCTGGTGTATTTCCTTTTGACTTTCTCCAATCACAAATACAAGGGTCTTGGCTGAACAAGAGCTTCCCGCATTCCGTACACTTTTTGTATCTATTGATATTCTTTGTATTATCTCTGTCTATGGAAACACCACTAAATTCTGACTTGTTTTCCCTCTCTGCCCCCTGCATCTTGTCAATCGCCTTGCTTTTTAGAATATCGACCATGGATGAAATTAGGTGCTCCGCCGTGGATTCCGTAATAATGACATTTATGGCAGACACACAATCCATTTGAAGGTTCGTGCCTAAGCTCTGGAAAGTCTTTGATTGGTTTAATATGATGAGATTCAAGTCGTCTGTTAGAGCCGCACATAGAGCATTTGTATCCTCCCTGCTGGATGACTTGCTTTTTCCAAGCCAAGTCCTCAGGGCTTCGACGGCCTTGATTTTGTCCATTGTTTGTTCTTTTCGCAACTCCTTGACATTGAATTGAGCAATAAAAGTGGTTATATCCGCATTGGCTTTTTGGCCTTGTAATCTCTTTTCCACAGATTTCGCATTTTCCTGTGATTGTTTTATGCTTGCTTCGACATTCTCTTGAGCAATAATTTGACATTGCCCTGACATGGCTTTTGCTTCGTGAAATTTTAGCTCCGCAACAATCGCAGACAACTTCAATTTTTCTTGATTGGTTTTGCGCACTACATTCACGACAACAGAATCTTTTTTTTCTATAACTGTTCCAACTCCTGTTTGATTCTTTCTGGATTCTATTTCCGCACAATTCACAGTGTTTGAGTATTTTTTCCATTCTTCTATTATACACGAAACATCTATTTTGTCAATAGCTTTAATAATCTTTAACCACTTATTTTTTTCTTCTTTGTCAAGTTGCTTTGAAATTGACAAACTTTTTGGAAATCCGCTTCCATAGCACCAAAAGATACAATCCCGAATCTCCCAACCTGCATCCTCGATATTCACCACCATACGGTGATAGGTACGGGTTCCAGAGAACGACAGAAGGATTGCCCCCGGCTTTGCAACTCTTAAACATTCTTTCCACTGTTCGACCGTAGGAACATCATAATCCCACTTCTTGCCCATAAACGATAAACCATAGGGCGGGTCAGTGATAATCGTATCAACCGAGTTATCATCAATCTTGCCCATCTCTACCAAGCAATCGCCGTGGTATAACTTCATAAGGGTATCCTGTTCATCAGTTTAAAGGCCTCTGTGAGTGCCTCTATCGAATTGGGGTCTGGGTACTCGGTCATGCTTCCTACTTTTACCTTTAACTTGTCCGTGTCAACGTCAAAGTCGTTCAGGCCGAACCAAAACAAGATATTGACCTGCCCCATCCTGACATTTTCGACAAGCTCGCCCCTCTCGAACCGGCGGTACTCGATGTTCTTGGCATTGCACCCGAACAAAAAAAGGCATAAAAGTAGCAATAAAACGGCCACCGCAACCGTCGTGATTTTGTTCGCTTTAGTCATGTTTGCCTGCCCTCTCTTTCGTTCAGGTAGCGTTCCATCACGGTTAAACTGTGCTCAATGTCCCGCACACAATCGTTCAACATCGCATCGGCTAAGTGACTGTCCATCGTCATCTGATAGATAACCTGCCGAATCTCGTTAATATGGTTCTGCTCGGTCATAATCGCCTCTTGGCCCACTCCCAAAGCCCCCTGGCAAATAGAACGATCAGCGCAAAAAGACCGCCGACGATCCCGGAGATGAAGGGCCGCTGCCACAGGGTATGCGATTCTTTGTGTTCCTGAATATGGTTTTTCAGTTCGTCGCACGGTCTGGACTCCGGCTGCGGCAGATTCTCCATCTGGGCTTTTATCTGCTTGAGCCGCTCGCTCAGGACGGCCCCGGTGGTTACGATCTCCATGATGTGAGCATGATAGGACTCCAGCCGCATCAGCGTATCTTTGTGGTTATTATCGTGCTTGCTGTCAATATCATTGATTCGTTTGTAGATTTCTTTTTCGCTCATAGGATTGTTGCCTTTGCTGCTGGACTCATGTTTGGCTCCTGTCTTTAATTTATTGGTTTTTATACAATCGTTTCAGTAAGGCCTTGTCGCCGGGGGTCGCCGCCTCTTTGTCCGCCGGATAATATCGCGTAAAACTCTTAAACCTTGGACTTTTTTTCAGGCGGCTTTCGATGATTTCTCTCTCGCTTAAAGACTTATAAAAATCGTCGTAGGCGGGAGTGTATTTAATGCCCGTTACCAAGTCTAACGCCTTTGTGTCCGGCTGGTCATCCCTGCCAAACCGCTTGACTGTGTTTGTGATTCTTGACGTGGGGAGCGCCTGCTCCACAAATTCGCCTACATCTGTAATATCCCTGTCAAAATACAGATTTTTTTTCGTCGCAATCTCGATTGGGGTTTTAAACGTTGGCACTGTCTTGGCCGCCATTCTTGACATAAACCGTGACATGCGGTCAAAAACGCCCGCGCCGGGTGCAGAGACGGAACCGAACGCCTCTTCCATCGGTAAACCAAGGCCCCTGACATTCATCGTCCTGCCCTCTTCGTCCTCGAACGGAGTCGGAATATCAATCCGTTCCTGCATGTACTTGGGCAGATTGTAGCGCCGTTCCACGTCCGGCGTGCCGCCCGCCAGCTTAGAAAATATCGCCATCTTTGCCGGTTTTTGGTAAAGATATTTTGTCTGTGCGGCAATGTTTTTACGGGCAAACGTCCAGAACAAAACAACATTATCACGAAGTCCCTTTTCCGCCTCAGAAAGATCGGAGTTTCCAGACAAGTAAACAGTTCCGTTTCGTCTTGCAACAAGAGTTTTGTTATCGGTTGAGATACACCAAATCTTACCTGTGTAATCAACTTTTTCCCTTTTGGTTGTTTTAGGCGTTACCTTCTTAGACCTGTAAACCGTGATATTATTACAGAACGTGTTCTGCCGAACGTCGTGGTATTTCCGGCAGTTGCTTCTTTTTCCAAGCATAAAACACAATGCCTGAAACGCCGCCGAGAATTTATCACCTTTTTGAGCAAAGAAATCTTGGTGGTTTCGGTTGCCTTTTGCTGGCCTTCGGTGTCCATCCGTCTTTATGAGTGTCTCGTAGAGTAATTCTAATTGATTATATGTTAGCTCTGTCAAAAATGGAACGTCGAGTTGCTTGTCGGGAAATCGTGTTATAATCTTTCTTGCAAGTTCCATCCCGACATAGAAAGAATGAATGTTTTTTTCTCTCTCGAAAACATAATGGCTAAAAGAACCCGGCTCTTCGCCTTGTATTTTAGTCCAACAGTGTTCCAGTTCTTTCAGTTGATACGGATTTACAACTGATTGATAAATCTGTATGGAACATTCATTTGGCGAATACGCATAATTGCCCTCCGTTAATACCCACCCAACTAATTCAACATAAGCATCGCTGTGTATGCGCCATTCAGGGGCTTTGTAGTTGTCACACCCCACCTTGATTTCCGTCGAGTTTATATCTTTTGCTTTTTTAAGCGAAAACTTCGTCTTGCATCCCGTCCACTTATTATTGTCTGGACTGCCATACGAAATCCACTTGTGGTTATCGGTCATACAAGCATCGAACCTGCTTGAATGCCAATGGTTCAATTTGCCATCGTAATCCTGAATGTTTATGTCGTTAATCTTCGACCATTCAAGACAGTCCTCGTCTAAATTACAAGTTAATGCCTTATGTCCATAATTGATTTCGTCCCATTTCTTCCATCCATCATCGGTAAGTATTTCGGTTTGGTCATCAAAACAGTAATCAAAGTGAACACGTTTGCTGTTCCGAATCGCCTCGTCAAGCGGCATCCCTTCGGCGTGGGCTAACACATTCGCAATGCGGGGATTGTTTTCCATCGCCATCGAAGCAGCGAACATCCGTTCTTTAACGCCGTGTTGTCTTCCGGCGGTCTTTTTACGGAACTTCCCGCCCAGATTCAATTCGTCGGCAACAGAAAAGTGCCCCGCTACCTCACCCACCAAGCGGTTTTGTTCTAATCGGTTATAAAACACGGCCCCGTCCAGCGTTCCGCCTGCGGTGTTGACCTTCGGCCACTTGACCTTCTTTGATGCCTCGACAAAACTAATCCCTTCTTTTCGGGCCAGATGTCGTGTTCGGGTCTCGGCAATTTGTAACTGTGTGGCCTTTTTGTAGAAGCGTGGATTCACAACCCCATCCATGAAATTCATGGTCGTAGCCGTCATAAAGTTTCGTGTGTGGAACGCGGGGAACGGGATGGTCAATGCGGTCTTGTACGCCTTTGTAATCTTATTGATGGCTGTTTCTACGGTGTCTTTTTGGGCGAACTTAAATTGATTTGTCAAAGCACTGGCAATATCATCATCAATAAACTCTTTGTTCCCAATGCGTTTTAGTATGTCTCCTTTTGGTTCCAGCCGTAATTCTTTCAGCATCTTAGAAATGCTTGTCATCCCATCGCCGCCCACGGGCTTCCCAAACTGGTCAATGCTCTCATAAATCGCGTTTGCCGCGCCCATGGCCTTGTACCCCTTTGCCATGCGTTCGGCAAGTGCCGCTTGTGGATGCTCAAACACATCCCCCCTAAACCCTTTGAGCGCAAACTGGTCTTCAATTTCCAGACGGGTCATCTTACGCAAGTTCGGGTCACGCGTTATCTGTGAGCCATGTTGGACAGAAAAGGTTCGTCCTTTATGTTCAAGGTTGATTGTGCCCTTTTTCTTTCTCCAGTTGAGGAACTTCTTTGTGTACTGTCTTGGGGCATACCCGAACTTTCCTTTTAAGGATGGGGACGGCAACCCGCGTGCCGCCTCTGCATTCAGGATATTATCCATCATCCCGGCATATTCGTCGGACGCCTGTGACAAAACATCCGACTTAATACTGTCATAGCCATCCAATAGGTCAACAAGATTTCGCTGCATTTCCTTCTTATTAGACTCAAATATCTTTGTGTACTTATTGAGAATCTCCGACTTTGACAGATTCTTAATGTCACCCGCCTCGACACCGACAAACCTTAGCGCGTCCGCCAAGTCGTCACCCTGTAAATCATCTAAGCCCCGAATCATATCCAACATATCCAGTTTCTCAGTGGCCTTGCGGACGCCGCCGACATATTCCATGTGCGGCATTAAGTCTTTTAATGTCTTTTCGTCTAAGTGTTTGCCGATAATGTCGATTTGACCAAACGCGTTCTGTGTGAAGTATTTCCCCTGGTCGGTCATGCCTTTCGTGGCGTCATAGAACGCTTTTTGGTTCTTGGTGGATACGCGCTTTGTTGTGTGCAGGAACTTTTCGCCAACCCAACCCATGCGTATCTTTGTGGCAATCGTATCTAACTTATCTAATGTGCCGACCCCCTTGACGACCGGACGGCGCATGCCGGGAAGTCCAAGATGGAGTAATGCCCGTTCGCCCGCCGCCGCCTGTTCAGCCCAACTCTTCGCCTTAAAAATACCCTTGGGGAGTTTACCCCCTTCGTATAGCGTAGAGAACGATTTAATAAGTTTCTTGTTCACATTCTCAGGCAACGCTTTCCCTAACCTGAAATGCTTGTGGATTGACTTCAACGTGTCTTTGGTAATCGTGTTCTTGACGGTCTTCTGGATAACATCATCCGCCCACCCCGCTTTCGACATAGCCCGTACAAGGTCGTCTGCCGAGCCGATTGCCTTGACTGACTTATGGGTGGCCTTGACCACTTTCGCGGCTTTACCGGCCTTTGTAAGCCCGCCTACCGGCCCTATAAGCCACAATGGATCGGCCACCACTTCGATGAGAAAACCCAATACATCAGCAGGATCGAATTTGCCCTTTTTGTCCTTAATACCGGTGTACTTCTCAAGCACTTCCTCGCCCGTGACCCGTTCGTCGGGGTTTAAGGCAATGTCCCACCCCGTCAAGTCCTCAATCGTTTGGGCGAACGGGATTAACCCTTTTAACCCGCCCAACTTGCCTACCAACAGCGCACGGGTGGCGTTGCCGGGGCGGTCCAGGGCATCCAGCAGGTTCATTAAAAGGCCGGGACTTTTCTTGATCTTGGCGGGGGGCAGACCGGAATACTCTGCCGCCGCATCAATCTTATCGGCATCGGTGTTTTCGCTGTACTGATTGAAATAGTCCTGTAATGAAGCCATTATAGCAATAATCTCATTAGCTCTTTAGCCAATTCATTCATCTGCGGTATTCTTTCACGACCGCCCAAGAAATAACTGTACGGGTTTGTAGCACCGGATAACCGCTCTGCTGTCCCACTGTCAGCATACCTCATAAGGTCTGTCGTGGCGACAACCCCTGATATTTTACTTTTAAGCGCGCTTAATGCCTGTGGGTCGTCCTGAGCCATTCTAATCGCGTCTTTAACAGACATTACAAAGTCAGACATGGCTTCGACGGTTTGTTTCTTGGGGTTTCGTCTATCCGAAGCAATCGTCTGCACTAACGTTTCGCCTGTATCGTCGGCCAATAAATATCTATCTAAACCGGTAGCAAGACTCACGTTGTCAACACTTCGCCTTGCGGCTTCCATTCTCATTTCTTCTCGTGCCTGTGGGGGAAGTTCTTTGCCGGTCATTTCTTGATATGCCCTTTCTCTCACTGACGGTGGTAATTCGCGATTCCCATAAATAGATCGGCTATCTTCTGACCTACGCCGCCCTATCTCTGTGTCCCCTTGTATCCGTGAGATTTCCTCCGCAGTATCACCTTGCAATCCTGTCACATCTCTGGCCGTATTGCCACGGATTTGTTCAACCCGTTCCTGAGAAAGACCCGTAAGGTCGGCAACCTCGGTGGCTGTAAAGTGTTGCATCTGTGCGATCTGTTCAGCGGTTTTGCCCTGAATCATCGCTATTTCTCTTTCGTTGAAGCCGGTTATTTCGGCGATTTCCCTATTCCCTAAACGACCGATGTTTGCAAGTTCAAGCGCCGTCTGATTACCGCCCGCCGCAATCGTCTCAGCAGACCGATAACCACCCTCAGCAATCCTTTCTTGGCCAGACATTGTCCTGTCGGTTATTCGTTCATTAGAAGCAGTCTGAATTTCAAGCCCCTTAACCCTTGCATCCGCAACGTACTGTGCTTTTTCAAGGTCAGTCGTTGCAACAAACCGTGTCGTTTGACCGTTAGCGTCGGTGACGTATTTCGTGATATTACCCTCTGCGTCAGCAACATATCGGGTCGTAGCGGCCCCAATCTCAGCCCGTCGCGTCGCACCAGACTCAATTTCTCTTTGAAAATTCAGAAGGCCTTCGCTTTTTGTATCAGCTAAGCGTTGAGTCGCCCGCCTCTCCAAACGACTTTGCCTGTCTTCTCGACGTGCCGTTTCGTATCCGGTCGGCGTTCCTCTGACTTGACGGAATGCTTCACGCGCCTCGACACGGGGAACCTGCTGAACCGGCGACATCCTGCTTTCGTAGTATTCAGCGTCCAATTCAGGACGACCGGCCAACCGTGATTGGATCGCCGCCTTCTCAGGCGTCAGCGTCCGGCGTTGTTTTTCTCTGTACTGTCTTTGCAGTGCCTCTCGGCGTCTGTCTGGCATGATGTCCGTATCCAGACCTTCCGGGCGCACCCCGCGCATAGACACGGCATATTCACGTCTTGCCAAATCGAGTTCTTTTTGTCGTGATTCCGTCGCCCTTTTCACTTTGGGCGGAACCTGTCTTTTTGCTTTAGGTGGATACATTTTTTTATTCCTTTAGTTAATTGTTAAAGTCGTGACGGAGACGCTTTCGCAGAATAGACGACCTTCGCTTTCTTTCTTTTGTAGTGTTGTGACGGTTGCACCTGAACCGATAAAGACATCGGCTCCGTTACATTTAACCGTTCCAATCGTTGTCGATTCACCCGATTCAAATGAAACACCAACATTGCCACTTTTGGCGTCCAAAGAACTCGATGCACTATTGGCAAGTATTCGGATAGAGGGTTTACTGGTGTCGGCCCCTTGAGATGCGGATGCGTCAATCGTTATCGTCGAAGCGGTACTTCCGGTGTTTATCATAATCCGACCTGAACCCGTTGGAGAACCAAAACCACGGTGTTCGCCAATGTTGACCGCCGTTGCCTTGATTTGAAGATAAGTCCCGGAGTGACCCGCCGCACCGTTGTATCCGATCTTACCCGTAAACGACTTGCCGATATTCAGACTGGTCAGTGTATTTGCAATCCCGCTTTGGTTAAGGCCATAAAGTATATCTGTGTCATCATTGTCGATGTAGACATTTTCACCCGCACCCCCGCCGGGCAATGCTCCGGTGTCCCAATTGTTCACGTCGTCCCAATGTTTTGGACCTGCTGAGGCGGTGGTTGCCGCCCGTGTGAAGGTCTGGTCGTCTGTACCGCCACCGTCTGTTTCTGTGGACGCCACAGAGAACGCCTCGCCTGCTGTATCGGCAGCCAACGAAACAGTGGTTGTGTTGTCTGTCGCCGTGATAGGGGTACAGAGCGGATGTGTCGAAGCGTTCCACGCCGCCGCGATACCTGCCGTCACGTTTGCAACAGTGGCCGCCGTTGCGGTAAAGTTAATCGCATGACTTGTACCGTCCCATCCAGTTATTGTCAGCGTAAAAATGTCATCAACCTCGACATTCGCTGGCGTGAACGTGTCCACCTGTGCGACTGCCGTGGCCGCGCCTGTATATCTTAAATCAGCCATTTTATTGTCTCCATTTATCTAAAGGGCACTCTGCGTCTTTCGCTCTTGCTTTCGCCGGAATGAAACAGTTGCACTCCGAACAAAACAACCGTAAGTATTTTTGTTTCTTAAAATATCCCTTATCACACGTCCGGCAGACTCTTAATCTGCCATCGGTAAACTCATATTTCTTTCCCACCGCCAACGCCGAAAAGCCCTTGACGATGTTCTTTCCTGTCTGAACAGTATTTTTTCCACAACAGGCCATTAGTAACCCTCTGTTATCGTCGCCGATCCACCGTATGCCGGAAACCCTGTATTTTGTGTCAGTGTTGACGATATTGAACCGGTGTTCATACATCCACTGGACGGTGTTTCGCCGGACATATGCCAAAAAAGCGCCTGTGTGATGACACTGGTAACGAATGCGCACCCGGACGCTAAACAGGCGCGAACGTAAATATCCGACGCATATCGAATCGCGGATATTGACAAATAATCATAGGTATTTGTACTGGCAACGCCACCATCACACGTCCCGCCGGTCGAATTATAAATCGTTTTAGTGACGGTTGAAATGGATTCGCAATAATGCCATAAACACGTTGAAATCGACGACATTTGTTCCAGAATATAGTCTCCGTTTAAGGTCGGGACGCCAGTCCACATTAAATCGCCGCCGACTAACGCGTTATAACAAACACTGTTTTCGTCGGTGATCCCTGAAAAATTTATTGTCAAATATAGCGGCGTCGGGTTTATCCCGCAATTTGAACAGGTGTCGCCGGTCGGATTACCGCCAGCGGTGCAACACCCAATACATAACTTTCCACCCGTTCCCCAGAGGGCTTTTCCGGTGCTTGGATTGTAGCCGACTGTCACCATTATTCGCAATCCTCCGTGGCTTGGAAGGTCATCGTGCTACGCCATGTGTCACCATCTTTCCAAACGGTAATAATATCATCTACCTCAAGTCTTGGGATTGCAGCGTTTAGGGCAGTACCGCCAGAGATAGAGCAAACAACGGTTACGGTTACTCCGTCCGCATCATAGGCAGGGTAAACATTACAATCAATTTCATTCGTTCCATCCGGTTCTTCAAAGACTACACCCTTAACACATCCCGTTCCACTGCCGCCACTGCCGCCACTACCGCCACTACCACCACTACGTTGTCTGTTCATCGAGACATTGATGCCGCTGGCCGTATGCCGCACCTTAATCGTATCGTCGCCGGACATGTTTTCCACCTGACGAGCAATCTCAATCAACTCGTTCAAGCGACTGACTAATTCCGGGTCTCCATGTGTAAATTTTTCTAACATCGTTAATACCAGTTTGACGGAAATACAACTTCGCCATAGACCTCAAATGTCTTTTCTGAGTTTGCGTCTTGATCGTAATACACTATGCCGCTCGACAAGCGATACGATTTTGTCACGTCCCATCCGTCCGGGTCGTATTGTAACTCGACAACCCGGTTCCACGACAACGCACCCAATCCTCTGCCTTCGTCCACCAACGAAAACCGTGTGCAAAGCCATGTGTAACGGTCCTTTCCAAGATAGATGTTCGAGTTCACGAGTCCCGTGTATTTAATACTGTCGGCAACGGCAGACGACGCGGACGGTCCGGCAAACCCAAGCGTCGATAACCTTACGATGGTCTGTGGGGCCAGTATATTCGCATCTTCAATATAATAATCCGGCTCCGTATCGTCGGATAACGACGCGGGTTTTTGCAGAAGCAGCGGGTTTCCGTCATAATCATAATTAACGGTTTTTGCGTTCAGACCGCCTAAAACCTCGAACCGGTAAACGGTATCCGGATAGGCCCGATAGGTGGCGTATATCTTAACGTCTGTCGGGGTGATAAGTTCCGTATAAACCTTGCGTAAATAGTACGTTGTCTTGTCGGGGTGAGCGGTTCCAAGCGAGGCAACGCCCGCCGCTGAACGGGCGGACTCTTCAATCTCCTTGAAATTTGACCCCGTCACGCCCTTGACGTTAATCACCTCGACAAACTCATAGGGGCCAAGCCATTGTACCGTACTGCTTGTTCCTCGAATCAATTCATTTGTTGCGGTTGGCATTATCTCAGCCCTTCTTTATCTGCTATTTGTTTAAGTAGGTCTGTCTGCATACGCAGTTCTGTTAATATATTCCTGCTTTCATCGTTTTCTTTGCTTTGTAATTGGTTTCCCTGTAGCCGTGGATTTCGTTCAGGGTTCAATCGTAAAAAGAAATCGTTTCTATTACTTCTTCGAGGCCGTAAATCCTGTTCTCTTTCGGGCCTGAACGATTCCCTTTTTCGAGGCCGTAAATCTTGTTCTCTTTCAGGTCTGAACGATTCCCTTTCCTGTTTGTGTCGAGAAAGAATCTCAAATCCTTCTTTTTTATACTGATGGGGAAGAAGTTCGCCGCTCTCACGCCGTTGTTGAAAATCTTCACGTTCCTGTGTCTGTTTGGCGCGGAGTTCCTTGAACCGATCTATCTGTGTTTTGGGCGGTTTGATTTCTTCGGACGACTCAATCGGTTCGGGTACATCAAATGGTTCATCCGCTTCAATTTTATCTTTTCCTATCGCGATACTGTTCCCCTTAAAATAGCTTCCATTGTTTCAAAGTCCATCGGTTCAACCGGTTCGGGTACCGCCCGAAAATCGTTCAAGCTAAAAGTGCCTTCCAGCAGTCCGGCAGCGGCGACCCGTGCAATAATCGCACTTCGGTCGTCGGCTCGGTCTTCGGTAAACGGGTCTATCTCGTTGTAAGCAACCCATTCAATCAGTTCCTGACGATCTATTCTCTGTAACAATTCTTTAACAGTACACCCTAATTTGGCCGCCAATTTAAACTCGAACAGTCTTGTTGGATTGTCTTCAAGTTCTTCTTTAGCTCTGAATACATCATCGGATTTTAGAATGTCGTCTTTAGAAACCATTATGAAGCTGCCGTAAATGTGGGCTTACCAGTACACTTAATCACGACCTGCTGCTGCGTTCCGCCACGGTACTCAGTCGCGATTCCTAACTTTGCGATAAACCCGCTGCACTCCCACGTCGCACCACCGGGAATCGTAATCGTCCACGTGTCTATCTCTCTGGCCTGATACGTGGCACTTAATGTAGTCTGTGTACCATCCGCCGCGATTCCTTTCGTTGACCCGTACCGTAATACGCACGTTATATATCCCGCATCCAATAATCCCGGCAAAAACTCCATAAACTGATCGGGACTGCCGGAACTTGAAATATCCGTGATGTCACATGACCGTTCACCGGAGGCCACCCTTAAAACCTGTGCATACGCGTTCGTCCCGTCACTAAGCGTTGCACCAACGCCTGAACCTAATCCCGTAATATCCATTTCTGACTCCTTAAATTAAACTTGTAAATAACTGTCTCTGATACGCAGGTCTTTCTTTTCGACCGTATCCCTAACTTTAATCGGCATATACGATGCCCGGCTGTTTCCCAGCGCCGTATAGACCTTTTCCATAAACTCCGGATTATGCAATGAGTAAATATGATGGTTGGGTTGCGCCATAATATATTCCAACGCGTTCGCTAACAACCACACCCTGTTATCCGGCCAATCTGCCACACTTGCATCCACCGTCATCCGTACTGGTTTTCGGCGATAGGAATAATACAGCGTCTCGGATGCCGTTGGTTCTGGGTACAGCAACAACTTGACCGTGGTTGCGCCTGATGCTACCCCTTTCTCAACGGCATATTCAGAGGGGGTTCCCGTTCCATCCAAACTTGTCTTTTTGTCAAGCCATTCCGCTACGGAAATTTCCTCCAACGCCACTGTCGTGCCGGACCGAGTCACCATCCCCAAACTGTCAATCCCTGTTTCGTCTAACGTGTACTCATCGGTTCCCGATACAATCGCTTGTGACCCGTCACGCTTAAAGTATTCCGGCCATTCGGCCAATGATACCAATGTTTCAAGCGTATCGTTAATGAACTGCACCAGGGCCGTTGTACTACCCGACCGGGTTGAGACCCAGCCCGAATACTGACAGATCACTTTCAATTCAGCTAAAGTCGCCATAATTATTAAAACCCTTTCCATAGATGAACCATGAATGGTTTTTTATCTAATTCACATTTTCCGCTTAACAAGGACGGATACTTTTCTTGTGCATCTTTTTTGTTATAGGGGAAAAACATATCGGCCTCGCCAAAGGTCAATAAATCAGGATAACTTCGATGTAGCTTATTAAACATCATCGGCCCATAAACAGCCCTGTTACGGGTCGGGTCAATCGCAAAGATATACGCGTCAATAATATCCTCAAAGACAGACTGTGCTTTATCACGATGGAGATAGAGGCATCCGTTTGAAATCGTCAGGTTCGGGTTGTTCCACTGTTGCCGTGCTACAAAGAAAGTATCCTCGGTAATATCGTATTCGTCGATGATGTCAGCGACCGGTCTTAACGGAAAGAAGTCGGTATCGAAATACCAGCCACCATATCTCTGTAATGCCGAATACCGAAGCAGGTCAGACCGCTGGGCCGTGCCTTGAAGCAATGCGTAAACATCCTTGTATTTATTCAGTAAGACAGATTCGTCGTGGACAGTGACATCCCCGTACCGCTCGAACTCGGCGATGTTTCGTTTTGCCCAATCAGGCATCGGGTTGTCAATCCATACAAAATGAATCATATTAAGCTCGACGCATAACTGTATTGTTCCTGTAACGGAAACGCCTCTGTACTGTTTGCAAAATCCAATAGCATATTCGTGAAGTTTGACACATCCTCTTTGCCGATAAACGGTCGAATACAATACTTCCATAAAAGAAACTCGGCTGTCTTTTCGGCGACCGCTTTCGTGTCCCGAAGGGGTGGACATTCAACCTTGCCATCGGTGAAATGAACCGCCTCGAGGCCGTGGAAGTAGCCCTTTGCATACTGAACGATGGGGATGTTTTTACCAAACAGTTCACCGGAAATCGTCGAGTTGTATAGTAACGCAAACTCGCATCCGTCTAAATCGTCAAGTGTCCCGTACTTTGCTCCCGTCCCCTTAACAACGGATTTGGTTTCTTCCATATCGTCGTCCGAGTGTCTGGGATGCGCTTTCAGCAACAGCGTGTCCCCGTAATACTCACACGCCTTACGCAAAAACTCATAGTACCGTTCCTTGCCACCGACAACGCTGACGCTGGCATCCCTTGATTTTTGGGTCGCCAACACAACACCGCTCCATGTATCATAGTGGTCAATACACGTCCATGTTTTTGGATTATACTTTCGGTTGCCCTTCACCGCGTCAAGAACTCCAGGTTTGGGTGGAACATACGCTTGAATCGCTTCGTTCGCAGTGTTTAACTGGCTCTTGTCCCATAACCCGCGAGTATCTATATGCCATGCGTTTTTCCAGAACCCACACTCACACACACCCCCGTATTCGGCTTCGTGCTGATGCCAAAAGAGGCCATACTTAAAGTGCCTGCTTGGGAACGATACCAAGGAAATCTCGTCACTATGGCTTGAGATGCGCCGTAGCTCTGTGCGAAAGTCCTTATCCCACAGCCGTCCGTACATCTCTTTATTAAAAAAGACAACGCTCTCATTGAGTTGTATATCGCTTTTTTGCATCGCTACCAATTTAACTGTTTTATCACGCCTGTTCGATTATGCTGAATACAATCGGGCAAATAGTCTTTCAGGACATCGAGTTCGTTTTTGTCCGAATATAAATTGTCCGGCAACCTAAACCGTGTGTTCCGGACAATCGCCGAAACATTGTATCCATAACTTCTTATTTTTATGTCACGACAATCAATGCCCGCCATAACCAGATTATAAATCAATAACCCGGCGTTCCATGCCGAAAGATGCCCGCCGACTATTTCGACTTTCATGGGCGGTACGGTAATCGCCAAAATCCCGCCATCGACAACATCGTCTGACATCTTCTTCAAAAACACGTTGACATTCGGCTGATGCT
>Ga0272441_10007129_pt1 | contig 18315 bp, 14 predicted proteins | sample SSMProp6N_FD_193582 | JGI IMG/M metagenome (GOLD analysis project Ga0272441, IMG submission 193582) | Marine sediment archaeal communities from Little Sippewissett salt marsh, Falmouth, MA, United States - SSM-Prop-6N | ecosystem: Environmental > Aquatic > Marine > Wetlands > Sediment ... | reverse complement strand
TCCGGACAACAATAATTTGGAAATTAAAAAATCATTTATATATTTGTAGTGTATTAGTTTAGTAGAACACTAATAAAATAAATTATGATAAAAATAAACAGATTAACATTTGGATACAGGAAAGACAAATCTTTATTCAATGAATTAAACCTGAATCTGGAACCCGGAAAAATTTATGGTTTACTGGGAAAGAACGGGGCCGGCAAAACCACCTTATTGAAAATTGTATGTGGATTATTATATCCAAAAAACGGAACCTGCTATGTTAAAAATTATAACCCAACACAACGTTTACCAGAAATGCTTGAAGACATTTATATTATACCTGAAGAATTTTATTTACCTTCTGTTTCAATAGATGCTTTCATTTCGGCAAATGCAGGATTTTATTCAAATTTTTCAAAAAAACTATTTTCTGATTTTTTAAAAGAGTTTGATATTCCAAAAAATAGTAAAATTTCGAATATGTCGTATGGCCAAAAAAAGAAATTTTTAATTGCATTTGGTATTGCTACACAGGCAAAAATTTTAATTTTTGATGAACCAACAAATGGACTAGACATTCCATCAAAAGGTCAATTTAGAAAAACTATTGCATCAAATATTACTGAAGACCGGTGTTTTATAATATCAACCCACCAGGTACGCGATTTAGAAAGCTTAATTGATACCATAGTAATAATTGAAAATGGAAAAATAATTTTCAATTATCCGGTTGAAAAAATTGCTGAGCAGGTAAGTTTTAAAACTATAAAGAGCGAATCAGATGAAGAAGATATTATATATTCTGAAAATATTTTTGGAGGGAAAGCTGCCATAGTAAAAAACAAATTGAAAGAAACCGAATCGAAAATTGAACTCGAAATACTTTTTAATGGTGTGCTTTCAAATCCATCAATTTTTAACGATGTACTAAAATAAAATATAATAATTATGAATAATTTTTTTAATATACAACGATTTATAAATTTGCTTAAACGTCAATTCATATTAAATAGTAAATCAATATTTATTGGCCTTGGAGCTGCATCAGGAATTCTATTTTTAATTTTCACAATAGTAGCTTCTACGCAAGGTAAATGCCTTTATAACGAGCAGGTTAGCTCCATGTATAATGTGTATTTTATTGCTGGCTACATTATTTCGAGCAGGCTTTTTAAAGAATTAAGCGACAGCCGAACCGGATATTTATACCTTACACTTCCAGCTTCCAATTTCGAAAAACTATTGGCAGGTTGGCTCTATAGTTCGGTTCTGTATAGTATTGTTTCAGTTGTTCTTATTATTATTATTACAAGCCTTGCCAATTTTATAGCCTCTTTAATAATTGGGTTTGAATTTACCCCGTTTAATTACGATTTTAAATACATTATGCTTGCTGTAGGCGTTTATATGATTACACAATCTGTGTTTATACTTGGAAGTGCTACTTTTAAAAAACAGGCATTCCTTAAAACTTTATTGGCATTATTTATTTTTGCTGTAAGCTTTTCATTAATTACAGGTTTCCTCACATGGGGTATTGTTGGTAAATTTAATATTCATATGGAACCAACAGATTTTAAACATTTACCTCCGGGTCTTGAATATTTTTTCGAAGTTCAATTTCCGGTAATAGCAAAAATTGTATTTTGGTATTTAACTGCACCATTCATTTTACTCATTTCATATTTTAAATTAAAAGAAAGCGAGGTGTAAAATGGAATTTAATGAAAATCAAGCCATATATTTACAAATAGCCGATATTATGTGCGAAAATATTTTATTAAAAAAATGGAAAGAAGGTGAGAGAATTCCATCTGTTAGAGATATTGCAGTTATTACCGAAGTAAATCCAAATACTGCTATGCGCACTTTTACTTACCTTCAGGATTTGGAAATTATTTACAATAAAAGAGGTATAGGATATTTTGTGGCCAACGATGGTTATAAGAAAACCCTTGCCTATAAAAAGGATGAGTTTATGAAAAATGATGTTCCATTTTTTTTAAAAAATCTCAAATTGTTAAATATTGATATAAAAGAAATAGTTACTTTATTTAAAAATAATTAAAAATGAAAACAAGTTCTAAATTATTAATAATTGCATTTTTGGTAATAATCTCAGGAATTATCATCATACTTTCAGTAATAAGATCAAATTTATATAAAGAAAATTTTGATGATTATGATGAAGATTATGGACAAACTAAAGAAGAAATAAGAGACCTTGAAAAATTTTCATCAATTAATGCAAAATATGGTGTTGAAGTAATAATAATACAGGATACATTTCAGATGGTGAAAGTAGTTACCAATGAAAAAATGCTTAAAAATATTGTAACAGATGTTAATAACGGAGTATTAAATGTATATGCGAAATACAGACACAAAAGGAAAAGCAATTTCAGAAAAGAGAATAAAGTTTATCTTACAGTAAAAAACCTTAATAATATTAGGGCATATAAAGGTACCATGGTAAAAACCCAAAATTCTTTTAAAGGAAATAAAATTTCATTAAAATTTGACGATGGTGCCATAGGAGTATTTGTAGTTAATTTAAATGAATTAGAGGCTTCATTCAATTCTGGTGCAATACTTAATATTGAAGGAAATATTAAAAATGTAAATTTTAATACTTCGGCTGGTGGTATTATTAAAGCACATGGTTTACAGTGTGTTAATTTAGATATTAAAGCTTCATCTGGAGGAATTATTAATGCCGGACAAGCCGAATTAATTAATATTCATGCAAATAGTGGTGGAATTGTTAAATACAGAGAGGATTCAAAAATCGGAGAAATAAATATTAATTCTGGAGCCCAGGTTATGAAATATTAATTATTTTTTAAAATTAACCAGGTAAATTAGTTCTTCAATCTCATTTTGTATATTTACATTACTAACAATAACATTATCAGGAACTTTTAAAATTAATGGTGTAAAATTTAATATGCCGTAAATTCCACTTTCAATTAATTTATTGCACATTTCCTGGGCAGCAATATCAGGCACTGCTAAAACAGCAATTTTTATTTTTTCCTTTTTTACAAATTCACCTAATTCTGAAACAGGGTAAACCGGAATAATAAATTTCATTCTTAGTTTTACAGGATTTATATCAAATGCAGCAATAATTCTTACGTAACTTTCATCATTGTTAATATATTGTGTAAGTGCCTGTCCAATATTTCCCATGCCAACAACTATAATTTGTTGTGACTGATTACTATTAAATAATTCGTTTATTGTTCCAACAAGTTCATTAATAAAATATCCTCCCTTTTTTCTGCCTTTTATTCCAAAAGTTGAAAAATCCTTCCTCACCTGTTCAGGACTTACCCCTGCTTCCTCACCCAGATTATAAGAAAATACTTTTTTAAAACCAAGGCTTCTAAATTTTAAAAGACAATTTCTATATTGCAATATACGACTAACTGGCTTATTAACAGGCATATGATATATTTTTTATACTTTATTCCTTAATAAGTTAATATATTTTAATATAAATCAAAAAAAAAAATTAAAAAATTTGTCTTTGGTAAAAATTATGATTATTTTGTGGTGTATTTTGTGAATTTTATAACTATATTTTTGATTAATTAGTCCGATTTTGCTTGATGATTGATAATGAGTATGTGTAGAAAATTATAAAATTCTAAAAATAACATATTTCACATACATAAAAATTATACAATGCATATGGACTCATGGAAAACCTCAACCTAGTTGGTGTTTGTTTTCATAATATCCAAAACGGACATCAAGATTTAATTAACTACTCTGAATTGGCAACATATGCCAAAGGATTTAGCAATGTAGCTTCCACATGGTGTTCTAATGAAGTAATTTTTAAAAATCAGGAAAAATTATTTCAACTTCTTAAAGAAAAGAATATAAAAAGGATTGTACTCGCTGGCATTCATCCAGGATGCTTAAAACCTTTATTTGCAAGATTGTTTTGTAAATTGGGAATTAACCCGCAAAACATTTCTATTTGTGATTTTGTAGAGTATAATGTTTTATCAAGTGAAGATAATGATACGGCTAAAATTCTGCTTAACTGCGCTATTAACAATATCCATATTAACAATTTTATTGGCAGTGTTAAAACAAAAGTAAATCCCGAAACTTTAATTATTGGCGGAGGTATTGCCGGTATTCAGGCTTCATTAGAAATTGCCAACGGAAACCAAAAGGTTTATCTTGTTGAAAAAAGTGGAACCATTGGTGGTCATATGGCCACCTTCGACAAAACCTTTCCCACACTTGACTGTGCTGCTTGTATTTTAACTCCAAAAATGGTTGAGGTCGGGCAACATAAGAATATTGAATTAATTACTTATAGCGAAATTCAGGAAGTATCTGGTATTCCGGGAAACTTCAAAGTAAAAATCTTTAAAAAGGCCAGAAGAGTTGATATAGCAAAATGTATTGGTTGTGGTACCTGTTCAGAAAAATGCCCTTCAAAAGCTCCAAGCGAATTTGACGCTGGAACAACCTTAAGAAAAGCAATATATATACCATTTCCACAGGCTGTGCCAAATAAATATTTAATTGATGCAGAAAATTGTACTTATGTGCAAAAAGGTAAATGTGGCATATGCGTTAAAGTTTGTCCGGTTGAAAACTGTATTAACTTGGATGAAAAAGATGAAGTTATAGAAATAAATGTTGGAAATATAATTGTTGCTACAGGATTTAAGATATTCGATGCACAAAAAATAAAACAACTTGGTTATGGAAAATATCCAAATGTTGTTACTTCTCTTGAATTTGAAAGAATAGTAAATGCATCAGGGCCCACTGGGGGAAATATTTATTTAGCAAGTATCGATAAAAAAGGGAACAGGATTTTTACTACTGAAGGTGCCATACCAAAAAGCCTTGCCCTTATTCATTGCGTGGGTAGCAGGGATGAAAACTTTAATAATTATTGCTCAAGGGTTTGCTGTATGTACTCCTTAAAACTTGCTCATTTAATAAAAGAAAAATTACCTGAAGCCGATGTTTATGAGTATTATATTGATATGAGGGCTTTTGGTAAAGGCTATGAAGAATTCTATCAGCGAATAAAAAATGAAGGAATAAAGATTGTGCAGGGTAAAACAGCAAAAATTGAAGAAAACGGGAGCAAATTAAAATTGAGAAGTGAAAATATACTTGAGGGGAAATTAGAAGAAATTGATGTTGATATGGTAGTATTAGCTGTTGGATTGGAATCGACAGAAGATAATATAAAAATTGGCGACATATTAAATATACCTTATGCAGAAAATGGATGGCTTAAAGAAGCAAATTCTTTAAATAATCCATCAGAAACCAATAAACCAGGAATATTCCTTGCAGGTACGTGTCAAGGACCAAAAGACATACCTGATACCGTGGCACAAGCTTCAGCCGCAGCATCGCATGTACTTCGTTCTATTTTGAGCCAAAAAACCGCTCAATATTTAAAAAATCTTAATTACATAGAAATAGAAAATCAAATAGCTCAATAAAATAACCGGGAGGTAAAATATTATGAGTATGAAAATTGATCCGCTATTTCCCAATAGCCTTAAATCATATGGTAAATCGGAATGGAACGAATGCTTTCATTGTGGCAATTGTACAGCAATTTGCCCCCTCTCCGAAGACGGATTCCTGTTCCCCAGAAAAGGTATAAGGACAATACAAATGGGCCTTAAAAATAAACTTAAGGGATACATCGAACCCTGGTTATGTTATTATTGTGGAGAATGCAGTGATACCTGTCCCCGAAATGCCAATCCAGGCGAACTTATGATGACTTTAAGACGATACCTGACAAAAATATACGACTGGACAGGGCTTTCAGGAATATTATACACTTCATTACCGGCTTTAATTATATCGCTTATTATTGTTGCTTTAGCAATTATAGGAGTTGGATACTACCAGGGTTTCAATCTTGAAACATTTATGGAGTTTGGTCATGGTTTTGAAAAGCTGGCAATTTTATTTGTATTCAGCCTTATCCTGGTACCAAATATTTTTAGAATGTTTTGGTTTTCGATTGTTAAAGAAAAAGTTAAAGCGCCTTTAATTTCATATGTAAAAGGAGTTGGTGAGCTAGTAGTTCATATGTTTTCACAAAAAAATACATTAAAATGCGAAGAAAATATATTTAGGTGGTTTGAGCATTTTTTTGTTGTTATCGGATACATTTTATTATTAATTACAACAGTATTTCTGAATTGGTTTAATACTGGTAATACTATTGTAATTTGGCTCGGATATACTGTTGGTGCAATTACTTTTATTTTCACTTTCGATTTTATTATTGATAGAATTAGAAAAAAGAAAGAAGTTAGTAAATTCTCTCACCCAACTGACTGGGTTTTTGTAATCTGGTTATTTTTAATGGGGTTAACTGCATTTAATGTAAGACTTTTTATCGATTTTAATATAATTCAAAATCATTACTGGTTATATATGTTTCATCTTATCATTTTAGCTCAATGGGCACTATTAATTGTCCCATTTGGTAAATGGACACATTTTCTATATCGTTCATTTGCCATATATTTTGCAGGCCTTAAAAAAGCAGCAGAAGCTAAACAGGCAAACAAACAACATATTATTAAAGCTGCCTAAATAAGTAAAACTATGGAAGAAAAAAGAATTGGAGTTTATATATGCTGGTGTGGTACAAATATCGCCAAAATGGTTGATGTTGAAGCCATAACCAACGAAATAAAAAATTTGCCAAATGTAGTAATTTCAAAAAATTATAAATATATGTGTTCCGATCCGGGGCAGGAATTATTAATTAAAGATATTAAAGAAAACAACCTTAATCGCGTTGTTGTGGCAGCATGCTCACCAAGAATTCATGAACTCACCTTTAAAAAAGCATTAGAAAATGCAGGATTGAATCCATATTTATTTCAAATGGCAAATATCAGGGAACAAGTATCGTGGGTTCATAAAGATCAGTTAAAAGCAACAAGCAAGGCAAAATCGTTAATAAAAGCCGCTATACAACGTGTTTCTTATCACGAGGCACTCGACAGAAAAACTGTTAATATAAATCCGGCTACATTAATTATCGGAGGTGGAATCTCAGGATTATCAGCTGCATTAGAAATAGCAAATGCAGGAAAAAAAGTGTTTTTAGTTGAAAAATTAGATCAATTAGGCGGTCATGTGGCAAATATTGATTTATCATTTCCTTATATGATGAGTGTTAATGAAATGATAACACAAACAATCAAAGAAGTTAAAAATCATGCGAATATAACTCTTTTTCTAAATAATGAAATTAACGATATATCCGGATATGTTGGAAATTTCGAAACCATAATCATTCAGGACGGAAATGAAATTCCATTAAAATTCGGAAATATAATTGTTGCTACCGGGTTAAAAACATTCGATCCATCAGAAATAATACAATATGGTTATTCACAATTTCCTGATGTGATTACATCATCAGAATTTGAGATTATGCTAAAAAAAGGAGAAATCCTTACATCTGATAAAAAATAACCAAAAAACATTGCCATAATTCATTGTGTAGGTAGCCGGAATTCAGATTACCATGAATATTGCTCACGTGTATGCTGCAGTAATGCTATTAAATATGCCAATCAATTAAAAATAGCATTACCTGATGCAAATATATTTAATATATATTCCGATATACGAACCTTTGGTAAAGGATGTGAAGAAATGTACACATCCACATCAAAAAATAAAGTATTGTTTTTAAAGTATGATCAACAATACGATCTTCCAACTATTACAGCTGCAGATAAAAATGAAAGCTTTAATATGATGATTAATCTTAATGAAACATTATCAGGTGAAAATATTGATATTCCTGTTGATATGGTAATTTTAATGACAGCAATGGAAGCACAGGAAGAGGCAAAAAAAATATCTCACACTGTTGGTATTAGTATGTGCGGTAATGAATTCTTTATTGAAAAGCATCCAAAACTCGATCCTGTTGCAACAACTACAGATGGTGTATATATAATAGGAAGCTGCCAGGGCCCAAAAGATATTATTGACTCGGTAGCTCAAGCTAAAGCAGCAACTTCAAGAATTTTAGCTTCTATAGCCTACGGAACAGTTGAAGTTGAAACCACAACAGCTTTTGTAAATGAAGAATTATGTTGTGGTTGTCAGACATGTATTAAGGTATGCCCATATTTAGCAGTTAGTTTTGATAATGAAAAGAAAACCTCTTTTGTTAATGATATCCTATGCAAAGGATGTGGCACATGCGGTTCATCTTGCCCTACTGGAGCCATTAGCAGCAGGCACTTTACCGATGAACAAATACTTCATCAAATAGAAGGATTGATGCAATTATAAAATAATACTAAAAATTAATCTATGGACTTTGAACCAACTATCGTATCATTTTTATGCAACTGGTGTTCATATACCGGAGCTGATTTAGCAGGAACATCAAGATTAAATTATGCTCCAAATATTCGAATAATTCGAATTATGTGTTCTGGTAGAATTGAACCTACATTTGTACTTAAAGCTTTTCGCGAAGGTGCTGATGGTGTTTTAATTTGTGGTTGCCATCCGGGAGATTGCCACTATCACGAAGGTAATTACAAATGTTTAAGAAGATATAAATTACTTCAAAAGTATATTGAACAAATTGGCATAAAAAAAGAACGACTCCGTTTGGCATGGATTAGTGCCAGCGAAGGAAAACAATTTGCCGAATTAGCCGATGAAATGACAACCACGTTAAAAAAACTAGGGCCTTGTAAAGTAAAAGAAGAAATGGAGACTTTTAGCTAAAAATATAATTAAACATTAATACTATGGCTGACAAAAAGGAAAAACAAAAACTTAAAATGGCAGTATACTGGGGTGCAGCATGTGGAGGATGTTGTGTGTCAGTGCTTGATGTGCATGAAAAACTTTTTGATGTTGTTGCAGCAGCCGACCTTGTTTTCTGGCCAATTGCCCTTGATACAAAATATAAAGATGTTGAAGCAATGGATGATAAAAATATTGATTTGACATTGTTTAATGGTGCAATCCGAAATAGTGAAAATGAACATATGGCAAAAATACTAAGACTAAAATCAAAAATATTAGTTGCTTATGGTTCTTGCGCACATATGGGTGGAATTCCCGGATTAGCTAACTTTTCAAACAAAAAATCTATTTTTCAAAGGGTATATTTTGATAGCGAATCAACTAAAAATGAAAATAATACTGTTCCTCAAACTCAGGTAAAATATAATGGAAATATATTGGAAATACCTGAATTTTACAATGATGTAAAAACGCTGGATCAGGTTGTTGATGTTGATTATTATATTCCTGGCTGTCCGCCACAAACTGAGAGATTAGTTGAAGTATTTTTGGCCATTGTAACAGGAGCAGAATTACCTCCAAAAGGTTCGGTAATTGGTGCATGGGAAAAATCACAATGTGATGAATGTACAAGAAAAAAAACAGAAAATAAAATTATTAAAAATTTTAAACGGCCATACGAGATTAATGATGATGGAGAAACCTGTTTTCTTGAGCAGGGAATTTTATGTATGGGGCCCGCTACGAGAGGCGGATGTGGATATCGCTGCATTGAAGGTAATGCCCCTTGCAAAGGTTGTTATGGGCCACCTAAATCATCACCCGATCCGGGAGCAAAAATGATGTCTGCAATAGGAACAATGATAGGCTCAGATGATCCTGAAGAAATTGAAAAAATAGTAGATCAAATTGTTGATCCTGCCGGAACGTTTTATCGATTTAGCTTACCAGGCTCCATTCTAAGAAAAAAAATCAATCAAAATTATGAATAGAATTACAATAGATCCAATAACCCGGCTTGAAGGCCACGGAAAAATAGAAATATTCCGGAATGATGATGGTGATGTAGAAAATGTATTTTTCCAGGTTCCGGAATTACGCGGATTTGAAAAATTCTGTGAAGGAAGGCCGGTTGAAGAACTTGCCCAAATTGTAACTAAGATATGTGGTGTTTGTCCGGGATGCCATCATATGGCATCTGGCAAAGCAGCCGATGCAGTATATGGAGTTGAACCTCCCCCTACTGCAAAAATGTTAAGAGAATTATTTTATATGGCACATTTTGTTCATAGCCACATTGCTCATTTTTATGCTTTAGCTGCACCCGATTTTGTGGTTGGCCCGGAAGCACCTGCAGCAGAACGAAATATCCTTGGAGTTATAGCTAAAGTTGGAAAAGAAATTGGTGCCGAAGTTATTAAACAACGTCGTATAGCTCAAGAAATACAGGCTTTACTTGGCGGACATCAAACACATGTTGTAATGAATATTCCAGGTGGTGTGCGTAAAGGTTTAAATGAAGATCAAAGAAAGGATATTGTTAAAAAAGCTGAAGGATTTATAGAATTTTCAAAATTTTCACTTAAACTATTTGAAGATGTTATATTAAATAATAAGGCTTATGTTGATTTAATAATCAGCGACATGTACAATCTTAAGCTTTATTCTATGGGACTAGTTGATGAAAATAATAAAGTGAATTTTTATGATGGAAAAGTAAGAGTTGTAGACCAGGATGGTAAAGAACACTGTAAATATTCACCAAACGAATACCTCGATTTTGTTGAAGAAAGAGTGGAACCATGGAGTTATTTAAAATTTCCATACCTTAAAAAAATTGGATGGAAAGGATTTGTTGATGGAAAAAGCTCTGGAATATATCATGCTACCCCATTATCGCGCTTAAACTCAGCCGAAGGAATGGCTACTCCACTAGCCCAAACAGAATATGATAAAATGTATAAAACCTTGAAAGGAAAGCCTGTACATTCTACCTTAGCTATGCACTGGGCCCGGTTAATCGAACTTATGTATGCTTCGGAAAGATGTTTGGAATTAGCAAAAAATTCAGAAATTACAAGCCCTGAAATAAAAACAATACCCGAAAAAACACCAAATGAAGGAGTTGGTATTGTTGAAGCACAGCGCGGAACCTTAACCCATCATTACTGGACTGATAAAAAAGGAATTGTAACTAAAGCAAATATTATTGTAGGTACAACCAATAACAATGCTGCTATATGTATGTCGATAAAAAAAGCTGCTCAGGGTTTAATAAAAAAAGGAATCGAAGTTAATGATGGCATATTAAACATGGTTGAAATGGCATTCAGAGCTTATGACCCATGTTTTTCTTGCGCTACACATTATTTACCTGGGAATATGCCCCTTGTAGTAAATTTTCGCGATACCAAAGGTAATTTAACCCGTACAATAACACGAAATGGAAAATAATAAAGCATTAGTCCTCGGTATTGGAAGCGATATTCTTTCTGATGAAGGAATAGGGATAAGGCTGATACATTTACTTAAAAAAACCAATATTAGCTTAATTGCTGATTTTATAACACTTAACATAGGAAGCCCTGAATTAATAGAAATAATAAAAAATTATAAAAAAGTATTTATAATCGATGCAATAAAAACAAAAACAAAACCAGTAGGTGAAATTCATTGTATAGATTTAAAAAACTTCCAAAATACTATCAACCTTTCAAATCCTCATGATATTTCATTTATTGACACCATTAATCTTGGTAAATTATTATATAAAAACTTTTCACCTAAAATATTCATATATGCAATTGAAATTGAAAATGAATTTGAAATATCAAATGATTTATCAGAACAGCTTTTTTCTAAAATTACAGATATTGCTGATAATATTGTTTATCATATTCAAAATGAATTAATAAATAAAAAGAATATCAAATATAAAAGAATACAATATGAGAATTTTTGATTCAAAAGGCAGATTTTATATTCCGGATCAAAATAAATGTGCTGAAACTATTAAGAATGATATACCGGTTTTCGACAAATGTTACTGTCATAATGGGCATAATCTTGTCTCAAAAAGAGCAAAATTTGGTGATTTCAATGGAATTGTAATTAAAGCAAAAAATAGTTCGGGTATAGGTTATTTAGCGCTAAGCCCAATCTGGGGCGATAAATCGCGAATGCACTTTGATATAAATTTAACTGATGGTGAAACTATAGAGTTAATCTGCCCCGAATGTAATGAATCTTTACATTATTATTCAAAGTGTTCATGTGGCGGTAAAATGACTACTCTGTTTTTAAATAAAAATAAAAATTTTACAGAATGTATTGGAATATGCAACCGGGTTGGCTGCCCACATTCTGAATTTAAAACCAGTGATGAATTATTCAGATTATCAAGAGCATAAATAAAAACTAAAACTGAGCACAAGGTATTGGCATTATTTTTTTTCGTGGATCTTTATAAGGTATTTCCCAGGTTAATGTAATTTCATGTGCTCCTTTTGATTTTAAAAACATAGAGGATATCGAAACATCGTAACTATATGAAAGTTTTACCTGAAATAATTTTATACCTGCTAAAAATACCAGTGCATCATGATCGGCTTTAGAGGCTTCATTTTTTTCAATTGGTATACCCCTGTACCATATTCCAATTGTATAAGGAAAATTTGTCCAGTATGCACCAACATCTAACTGATCATATTTTCCCTGGCGTTTATATAAAAATGTTCCCGATATTGATCTTTCGTCTCTATGGCCAACTAAATACTGGTTAAAATCAAATTTATATCCACTAAAAATGGTATATTTTATGGGCATAACACTTTTTGTATTTGTTAACGATTCATTGGTTCTTGTAAGATGGTCAACAGCAAAGCCTGCCCAGAAATATTCTGTATAAACAAGGCATGATGTGTTAAAATCGAATTTATTAACATTTTTAAGTGGAGGGATATTACTTGGAGACAAGGTAATATCCCTGTCTTCAATTTGATGCCCAAAAACAACTTCCGATATATCGTAACTAATATTAAAATAATAAAATGTTAATCCTGGCCTTATATATATCCTGGGATGTTTTAAAAAAAATTGATACGAATACTGGGCGCCGATAATAGTTTTCGACAAACTGGGGCTTAATTGATCTCTGATAATAAGCCCGCCAATACCACTTTTTAAATGAAGAAGGTTTTTATCATATGAAAGCGAATAAATTTGGTATGTTTTTGGAACACCCGGCCATTGATTCCTGTAATTTGCAATTACCCTTGACCCTTCTGTGGCCCCGGCAAATGATGGCCCCAGGTATGTTGGTATAGAATAATATTGCGAAAACTGCGGATCTTGCGATATAATATCACTAAAGTAGATAAATATAAAAAACAATATGTATGCTAACCTTTTCATTCTGTATTTAATCAACAGGATTTTTTTATCGTTTATTTATTGTGCAAAACAGTAATACTATTCACAATTACTTTGGTTGACTTATTTGTGCATTTAAAAGTTACTTTATAAATATACACCCCCTGATCAACTAACTCACCTTGATAATAGCCATTCCATCCATAACTTATATCTTCTGACATAAAAATAAGCTCTCCCCACCTGTTAAATACTTCTAGCTTAAAACCTTCATCTAATAGTCCCTCTCGAAAATAAACATGAAATATATTGTCATTCTTATCATTCACAGGATAATGCCCATCAATTTCGCCGCCAAGTGATGGTACAAACGTATTAGGAAAACGCACAATGCACGATGATTCTGCTTTAACAGCGCTTCTTATTGTCATAGAATCCACGCAACCATCATTACTTTGCACTAACAGGCTAATATCATAAACACCCTCATCCATATATATATGTTGAGGTTCAAAATCATTTGAATAATTTCCATCTCCTAAATTCCATGTATAGTAATCAGCAAAACTTGAATAATTTTTAAAATATGCTGTATCTTCTACTATATATACTAAAGGAGTGGTTGTTTCAAAAAGGGCTATTGGAGCATCATAAACTGTAATCTGAACGCTTGTGTCATGTTCTCCACCATAACCTTCTACTTCAAGTTTTACATCGTAAACTCCTGCTTTATTATATGTTTTTATATACTCATCGTAGTGCGAATAGGTACTGTCGCCAAAGTCCCACCATCCTCCTTTATGATCATAAAATGAGGAATTTAAAAATTTAATTTCCAGTGGCGGACAACCGGCTATTTTGTCAGGCTCTATAATAGCTATTGGTTTATGTGGTAAAATCTGAATGGTTTTTGTAGCAGAACTTTTACATAAACTATTTTCGGCCTGCAATGTAATATAATACCTGAATTCATCATCAGGGTCTCCTTCACTGGCATAGGTATATGAAGTATATTCTCCTGTTTTTATTCCTGTGTCATCGCCAAAATCCCAGCTATAATTCCAATTACCAGTATTTGTTTGATCAGCAATCTGAATGGTTGATTCCGGAAATACCTGCGATCTTGGGGTTATTATAAAATCAGCAACCGGGCTTGGGTAAATATTTACCTCAGCATAATCAGTATGTGAGCATCCATACCTGGATTCAACAGTAAGCGAAATTTGATACTTTTTAGGTAATATACTTTCATTGGTAAATATATGATAAGTATCATTTATCATTGATGTTTCTCCATCTCCAAAATCCCACAAGGCACTTGTTTTTGGTAATGAAGCTGTATTATTTGTAAAAAATATTTCTTCAGGGTTACATCCTGCAGTATCCTCATCAGCAAGGCCAATAGCAGCCTTTACCGATGGATAAACACTAATCGGCTGAACTAGCGTATCTTTACATCCATTAATATTGGTAACAATTAATGAAATATTATAACTTTTTGGGTTCTCCGATGTATTTTTATATTCATGTGTTACTTTCGGATTAGAGGTAGAATCGTTTTGCCCATCGCCATAATCCCAGTAATACCGGCTGGTATTTGATGTATTTGATATTTCAACTGTAAATGGTGAACAATCGGCACTGTTCTCCAGTTCAAACCTGGCTTCAGGATTTGCAAATATAGTATCGTTTGCTGAAAAACTATCTGTACAACCATGTTCCGATATAGCGGTTAATTTTACATTTCTTATCGAATCAGTACTACCAAGGTTATAAAATATATGAGTAGGCGATTCTACACTCGATGTTCCCCCATCATCAAAATCCCAGTAATACGCAAGATTATATCCCTGAGATAAGTTATTTAAGTCGACTTTAAACGGTTGGCAACCTGACCTGGGTTCAAATTCGGTAATAACATAAGGATATATACTAACATTTTTTGAATAGCTTTGCGTACACCCTGTATTACTGGCTGTTAAAGTAATAGTATAAGTTGTAATAGCACTGGTCGATAATTTTGGATATTGCTTTGTTGGTGATTCAAGCAAACTACTTGTTCCATCACCAAAATCCCAATTATAACTTGTTGCACCCTGTGTGTTATTATTAATTGCTATATCAAAAGGCGGACATCCGGCATACTCGTCTAATGAAAATTCGGTAAATAAATAAGGATATACACTTATAATTGTAGAGTCCCTGCTTTCACAATTTTCATCAGATACAATACGCAGCTTAACCTCATATTGTTTATTAGCAGAAGTGTTTGTATTTAAAAAAGTAAATAAAGGATTTGCTTTAACTGACGTACTGTTTGCATCAAATTCCCAGTAATATTTCAATTGATTTCCCCGTGAATTATTTACAAACTGAACATCAAACGGATGGCAATCAATGGTATCTTTTGGTGAAAAACTTGCATTTGGTTTAGGATATACTGTTATTATTTTTGAATAAGAATCGGAGCATCCTCCATGATTATTATCTGTTACAGTTAAACTTACAGTATCATATATATATGTTACCGGGTTATTATTGATAAAAGTATTGGATGGATTTTCTAAAACCGATATGTTTCCATCGCCAAAATCCCAGTCAAAATCAGTTGCTGTTGATGTTGATAGATTGGTAAATTGCACATCAAGATCAGGACAACCAAAAGTTTTATCCACTTCAAAATGAGCTTCAATTAAAGGATGTATAGTTACAGATTGCGTAATTATATCACTACATTGATATTGTGAAGTAGCCAGTAAACTTATTATATATATCGAATCATTTGTACCTGTATTATAAAATGTATGTGTAGGATTAGCTAAAGTAGAGTTGTTGCCATCACCAAACGACCATTTATATGGGACAGTGCCTGTTGCGCCTGTTGATGATGCACTTGAAAAATTAATGGTTAAAGGATGGCAACCTTCTGTAGCAGATACCGAAATGTTTGCTGTAACAACCGGATATATGCTAACCGTAACTATATCTTCGCTGGTACAGTTACCATACAATGTATTTTCTGCAACCAGTTTTATTTGCTTTTGCATTATAGTTGAAGTACTATTGTAAAAAGTATACATAAAAGAGGAAGTATTATATGTAATAGTATCTAATACTCCATCAATATACCATGAATACTGGTTTGCTCCTTCTGTAATATTATATATATTTAATTGTAAGGGAGAACATGAGTTAGCCGTATCAACATAAAAGTTGGCTTCAATATACGGCATAACTGTTATAGTTGAGGTAAAAGTATCGGAACAGGAATGATCTGATAATCCTATTAGTTCAACAGTTCTAAACAATGGAGTTGTTCCGGGATTAGTATAGTTATGTGATGGATTACTTTTGTTGGAAGTGCTGTTATCACCAAAATCCCAAAAATTGTATTTAACATTACTCGAACTATTTGTGAATTGAACTTCTAAAGGCTCACAACCACTGGTAACATCGCTCGTGAATGACACATCTGCTTCGGGATAAACATAAATGTTTTGTTCAATAGAATCGGCACATCCACCAGCACCATATTCAGCCATAAGTTTTATGGTATATGATTCTGTTGTAGGATTAGAATTCGTATATGTTTTTGAGATAGTAGCAACGCTTGTAACCGTATCTGTTCCATCGCCAAAATACCAGGTATACACCGTACCATTTGTCGAATTATTATCAGCAGAAACCCTAAAAGGCGAACAACCAGCAGTTGAATCAATGGACATGCCGGCTACTACTTCGGGGTTTACAGTATAAGTTTCGTAGTTTGTTGTGTCTGAGCATCCGTATTGTGTATAAGCAATTAAACTTGCCTGGAATGTTTGCGGGCTGCTAGCCGTATTAATAAAAGTATGCGAAGGATTTTCGGCATTTGAAGTAGCCCCATCACTAAATTGCCATTTATAAGTTATGGCCGAATTACTTGAATTATCAGTATATTGAACGATAAAAGGCTGGCAACCATCGGCCTCGTATGTGCTTGTAAATCCTGCATCAACAGGGGGGTATACATTTACAATAACCGAATCTTTAGAAGTAGCGCTGCTAACCGTATCGGTAACCAATAACTTAATTTCGTACGACTGGGAAGCAACCTGGCTCGAAGGCAATGAATAGGTATGGTATATAGTATTTTTATTATAAACTATTGTATCATTTCCATCGCCAAAATCCCATTCGTAAACATGGTTTGTCCCAATTGATCCATTATTTAATGTAACAATATAAGGACTGCAACCAGATGTGTTATTAATATTTATTCTTGCTTCAATAGGTGAATATACAGTTACATTAATGGTAACTTGTGATGTATCGCGGCAATTATATTTAGTGGAACCATACATTGTAACCTCATAAGTTGTTCCATTTGGGTTTATATTAGTAAATGTATGTGTTGGATGAATCTGGTTTGAAAAAGTACCATCCCCAAATTCCCATTCAAAATAAGCTGAATCAAAATAAGTTTGGGATGTATTAGTAAAATCTATAGTTAATGGTGAAATATCTGTGGTATCCTGGTCTGGTTCAAAAGAAGTTTCTATACCGGGGTTTACCCTTATGGTTTGTGTTGTTGTGTCAACACAATTACTTACTTCATCTTCAATAGCCAGTTCAATATCAAAATATTCAAAATTAACCTGGTTGAATGGCACATCTGTTTCATCATATTTTTCATAAAATGTTGTTTTAGAATTTGTAGAATAGGTGTCTCCATTTCCAAAATCCCAATCATAACGAAGATTTGGCCCTGAAGATAAATTAATAATTTGAGTAGAATCAGGTGCACAAAATGTTAAATTATTTAATATAAATGAAGCATTTACTCGAGGATGAATTGTAACATAACTAGTATCATAATAATAACAGCCAAAATTTGATGTTGCCCTTAGTGTTATTTGATATGATGTATCTATTGAAGTTAAATTTTCAAATGTATAATTAAAAGGAGAACTAGTTGAGGAAAAACCAGTACTAATCTGCCATAAATAATACATCGAATCAGGGTCAATAGGGGTAACGGTATTATTTGAAAAAGTTATAACACTTGGTGAACATTCAGGCCCGAGGTAATTAGACGAAATGACAGGACTAATTTCAGGTATAATTGAAATAGTCCTCCTCATTGTATCACGGCAATCATCCGGCCCT
>Ga0272441_10007128_pt1 | contig 18316 bp, 18 predicted proteins | sample SSMProp6N_FD_193582 | JGI IMG/M metagenome (GOLD analysis project Ga0272441, IMG submission 193582) | Marine sediment archaeal communities from Little Sippewissett salt marsh, Falmouth, MA, United States - SSM-Prop-6N | ecosystem: Environmental > Aquatic > Marine > Wetlands > Sediment ... | reverse complement strand
GAGATTGGGAGGCTTTGTTTGAACCGGAATGTTGAGCATAAGAGCTCGAATGGGAGGTTAACGTAATCATCATGTAAATAATAATGCCTTCAGTTTGTACTTGACTGAAGCTTTTTCATGGGAGGAATATCATGAACGCTTTTGGTCACCGGTTTTGCACTTTGTTTGTTTTGAGCGTCTGCTTTTTCTTTCTCTGCGGGGTGAATGCCTGCGGCATCTGTAATCACCTGAACATCATCGATACCTGGAACAACGGTACGGTAGAACTGATTTTTGCCGGGGACGGCACTTACCAGGGCTGTTCCCATACCGGCTGCGACACCAACGGCTTTTATGCCATCTCAGGAAACGAAATTCGCCTGACGGACAACCAGTGCGGTTTTTCAGCCGAAGGGGTCTACGAAATCTCCTTTAATGAAGACAACGACGAGCTGACTTTTGTGCGGGTCTCCGACCCCTGCGAACAAAGAGCATCGGTCATCCCCGGCACCTGGAACCGGGCTGCCCTTATCTATCCGACCCGGGAGTAGGACTTTTTCTTTACAATATCTCAAAGCATCTGTTCAAACAGTTTAAACCGTTTAAACGGGTCAACTTGAATTTTCCAGGTTCAAACCAAAAGCACCGGTTAAATAATGTCAAAATTCAAATTTAAAATGTCAAATGAAATCCAAAATTCAAATGTCAAAGATTCAGGCTTTAAACTTTGACATTTGACATTCACTTGTCCTTTGGGCTTTGACATTTGTCATTCACTGTTTAATGCCCTAGAACTTCACCTGGGGCACTTCCCTGGCCTCTTTCGGTGCTTCAAAAAATTCCGCCCGTTCAAAATTGAACATATTGGCGATAATGTTCTGGGGAAATCTGCGGATCGACACATTGTAGGCCTTGACCGCCTCATTGTAGCGCATTCGGGCCACCGAGATCCGGTTCTCGGTACCGGCCAGCTCGTCCTGCAGGGCCATAAAGTTCTGGTTGGATTTCAGATCGGGGTAGCGCTCCACCACCACCATCAGCCGGCTCAGGGCCGATGTCAGCTGGTTGTTGGCCTGGATTTTTTCCGGGATGCTGCCGGCCCCCGCCACTTTGGACCGGGCCTCGGTCACCTGGACCAGGACATCCTTTTCCTGGGCGGCAAACCCCTTGACCGTCTCCACGTAATTGGGAATCAGGTCCATGCGCCGCTGAAGCTGGGTTTCGACCTGTCCCCATGCGCTTTTCACCCCTTCGTCCAAAGTCACCATGGTGTTGTACCCGCATCCTGAAACCGACAGGGAAAGCGTAATCGCCGCCATCAGACAAATAAGCGTTTTTACTCTCCGGATCATGTTATCCTCCAAAAGAAAATTTATTTTTATTCGTAATGCGAATCTGTTGACACGTTAAGAACCAGGCACTTTAAATATTTTAAGTACTTTTCACCTCAAGTCCATCGATGGAAATGGAAAGTTTGCGGATTTCAGCAACATAATTTTCCATTAGGGACACGGCTTCACTGGCCGCCAGCTTTTTCTCGCCCCGCTTTATTTCATTGAGCTTACGGAAAAGTCCCGTATCCAGCTGCAGGTCATTGGCCATGAAAGCCAGCAGATCATTTATCCCTCTGGCCGGCTGTTTGTCATTTAAAAAAAGGACTGCCTGGAAGATGGAAAAGAAGGTGGGCAGCGACAGCCGGATCAGGGCCTCAATGTTCTGTTTTTTGCCCCCGGTTTCAAGAAAATTTTCCCGGAGCTGCAACAGTTTGCCTTTCAGCTCCCGTTCGCACTGGAGCCGGACAAATTTTTTATCAAAGCCGAGATCCTTTAAGACATCCTCGCCGAAGATCAGCCGGTACGCGGTCTTGAAATTCAGAAATTCTATTGGAAAGGTGTCCAGCGAAGAAGCGATATAATTTTGGGTCAAAAACAGCGGGGTGGCCACCTTGCGCTTGTGCCATTTCGCGGTCAGGGCCATGGCTTCGCCGAGACGGCTGATGCCGTTTTCCGACAAAACGATCATAAAATTGATATCCGACTTTTTCGGAACATACTCGCCCCGCGCCGCGCTGCCATACAAAATAATGGATATCAGATCCGCGCCGAACAACGCCTTGACCTCATGTGAAAAATCCCCGAAGATTTCTTCGGGTTTACCTGGTATCTTTGACATAACAACTCCCTGTAAAGTACTTAAAATATTTAAAATACTGGAAGTACTTGAAGTTAAAAGATCTCCCAAACCTATAACCGGTTCAGGCACTTTAAGTACTTTAGTTCACTTCAAGTACTTTAGTCACTTCTTTTTCCTAAAAGCTTCTTCCGGCCCCGCCGCCGCCGGAAAGGCCCCCGCCGAATCCGCCGAAGCCCCCGCTGAATCCGCCGCCGCCGAATCCGCCGCCAAAGCCCCCGCCCCCTCTTCCGCCCAGCATCATCAACAGGACAAACGGCAGCATATCCCTTCCGGTCCGGGTAAACAGCGAAAAAATAAAAAAGATAAATACCAGCAGCGGGAAAATACCGAAGGGCCTGCGTTGCATCCGTCTGCCCTGCACAGGGGTTGCAGAACCGGCACCCGTGCCAATGGTCACCCCGGCATCTTTGGCAATCACCTGGCCCACGGCGATCATGCCGTTCAGCAACCCGCGGTCATACTCCCCCTTTTTAAACAGCGGTACCACGTACCGGTCGAGAATGCGCCCCACCTTGGCGTCCGGCAGGATTCCCTCGACCCCGTACCCGGTCTCTATTCGGACCTTTCTTTCCTTCATGGCCAGAAGAATCAACACGCCTTTGTCCCGGCCCTTTTCGCCGATGCCCCAGTACTCGAAAAGCTCGGTGGCATAGAGATTGATGTCATCTCCCGCAAGATTCTTTACGGTAACCACCACCACTGAAGCCCCGGTTTTTTTTAATATTTCCCGGGAAAGCCCTTCCATGGCCGCCTTGACCTGCGGCGAAACAACGGCGGCAAAGTCATTGACCGCCCCGACCGGACGGGGAAACTTGTCCCTTTTTGCTGCCGGAGCACTGGAAGCTAAAAAAATGATGCAAAAAAGGATACTTAGCAAAGAGCTGCAACAGCGTTTGGGTAAAATCATTTTTTTGTTTCTATTCATTTGCATTTATAATAGAATTTTTCTTTATTTGATTAACATAAACCCGCAGGTAAGTGAAGCAAAAGAAAAAAGGAACGTTCCTCATGATCCGCGCAAAAATCATCATCTTCATTTTGCCGCTGCTGCTCTTTTCCTGCGCCGGGCTGAAAAAAGAACGCAAAGACAGCCCGGCCCGGCAAAAAGAGACTGTCAGCGAACTGACCTTTTTATTCACCAATGCCACTCACGGAAAAATTGAGCCCGAAGGCTGCGGGTGCCGGCAGCAGGGCGGCCTTTCCCGGCGGGCCGGGCTGATTCAAAAGGTCCGAAAAAGTGAACGGAATGTTCTGGTCTTCGATACCGGAAATATCATGACGCATAGGGACGCCTTTCCGGACAAGGAAAAAACCGTTTATTTTCTCATCGCTCTCAACAAGATGAAAATCGATGCGCTGAATGTGGGGGCCATCGATGCGGTTCAGGCCCGTTTTCTGAAACAAAAAGAAGACCGGCTGGTTTTTCCCCTGATCTCGGCCAATATCCGCTCGTTGAAAACCCGGGACCGGGTGTTCACGCCCTTTATCGTCCGGGAAACAGCCGGCGTCAAAACAGGCATTTTCGGTCTCACCGGCAGGCACCGCAACCCGAACATCTTACAGGAAAAGGGCCTTTTTATCGATGATCCGGTCAAACAGGCCGCAGAAACCGTAAATCGCCTTGCGGCACAAAACTGCGACATCATTATCCTGCTGTCCCAGCTGAGTAACGTAGAAAACGCTGCTCTGGCCGCACAGATCCCGGGAATCGATTTTATTTTCGGCAGCGCCGCTGCCGCCGGTTTAAAAAACATCACCACCGTCAAAAACACCGTGATCCTTTCGCCCGGGACCGGCGGTAAAAAAGCGGCCCTGGTGAAAACCCGTTTTCGCAAAGGGGTTTCCGGGTTTTACAACATCGACACCCGGAAGGCGGTTGCCAATAGCGTTAACACCCTGAAAAACAGAGAAAAAAATCCGGAGGACTATGCCGATCTGGAAAATATCGTCCTGAAAAGAAAACTCATGGAGGAAAAGTTGCTGTCTTTTCGCGACAAAAACGGCTATCGCTGTGAAATCCTGGCCCTGGACAAAAATATTGCCGCAGACGACCGGGTCAGCCTGGTGATTGAAAAGTACAAGCTGAGCCGGCTCAGAAAAACCGTCCCGGACTATAATGAAAATATTCCGGGCATCGATCTCTCGACATTACCGGAACGAAAACAGCTGCTGGCCCTGAGGCTGTTAAATGACATAAAATGCCACGCCGATATCAACATTGCCTCTTCCGCCACCCTGGACCCGTTTTGCCGCCGGCTGTCCGACCTGATCATAAACAGCATAAAAGCCGGAAAAAACGAGGGGGAAATTCGCTACCGCGTCATCCGGGAAAAAAACAAAAACAAAAAATCACTTGACAAAAATTTTCTGTTTCAATAAATTTTTCATTTTTATTCACCCACTAGAAAAGCTTTAAAGATGATTGAGGTTGAAAACATCTCCAAAAGCTACGGATCAATCCGGGCAGTCAACAACATCTCCTTTCGCGTGGGAAAAGGCGATGTGCTGGGCTTCCTGGGACCGAACGGCGCCGGAAAATCGACCACCATGAGAATGGTCACCTGCTACCTGGCGCCGGACGAAGGCACGGCCCGGGTGGATGGCTTCGACATCACCAAAGACCCGATCGCGGTCAGGGAAAAAATCGGCTATCTGCCGGAAAATAACCCCCTTTACCTGGACATGGGCGTGATCGAATACCTGACCTTCATCGCCCGGATCCGGAAAATACCCAAGCCCTCTCTGAAAACAAAGGTGGACCGGGTTATTGAGATCTGCGGGCTGGGAGACCACAGCCACCGGGATATCGGTGAACTGTCCAAAGGGTACCGGCAGCGGCTGGGCCTGGCCCAGGCCCTCATCCATGATCCCCAGGTCCTGATCCTGGATGAACCCACCATCGGTCTCGATCCCCATCAGATTATTGAAATCCGGAGCCTGATTAAATCGATCAGCGGCGAGAAGACCATTATCATCAGCTCGCATATTCTTCCGGAGATCTCCGCGACCTGCGACCGGGTACTGATCATCGCCCGGGGCAAGATCGTGGGCAGCGGAACGCCCCAGGAACTGGCCTCCCTTTCGGGCGGCGGAATAACCGTCAATACCCGGGTACGCGGTCCCGGAGAACAGGTGTTCAACGCGCTGAAAAACATCGACGGCGTGATGGACATTCGAGAGCTGGGCGAAGAAAACGGCATCAGTCGTTTTAAACTCACCGCTGAAAAGGACCGGGATATCTGCGAAGAAATATTTTTCCGCGTATCGCGAAACGGCTGGAGCCTGACCGAGCTGCACCGGGAAGAAATCAACCTTGAAAATGTCTTTCTCGATTTGACGACAAAAGAGACATCATGACAAATATTATCAACATTTTCCGAAAAGAATTCAGAGCATACTTCAGCTCGCCGGTCGCTTATATATTTATTATTTCTTTTCTGGTCGTGACCAGCTGGCTGTTCATCCGTACTTTCTTTCTGATGAACCAGTCCAGCCTGCGGCCCTTTTTCTCCATTTTGCCCTGGATATTTCTGTTTCTGGCGCCGGCCGTGACCATGCGTTCCTGGGCCGAAGAAAAAAAACTGGGGACCCTGGAGATCCTGATGACTCTGCCGGTCAACAACTGGGAAATCGTCATCGGCAAATTTCTGGCCAGCTTCATTTTTTTGATGGTTACCCTGTGCCTGACCTTTCCCCTGGTGATGACGGTCAATGTTCTCGGCAACCCCGACATGGGCCCGGTCTGGGGAGGATATCTGGGCGCCTTCCTGCTTGGCGGCGCATATTTGGCCATCGGCCTGTTTGCTTCAAGCATTACCGAAAACCAGATTGTCTCATTCATTATCGCCATTATCATTTGTTTTGTTTTTCTGATCATCGGCGAGGACTTCGTGCTGATGAATGCCCCGACCCGGCTGGTGCCCATCCTTTCCCACCTGGGGCTGGGATCCCATTTTCAGAGCATCGGCCGGGGCGTTATCGATTCCAGAGACATTGTTTACTATTTATCCGTTATCGGGTTCTTTCTTTTTCTGAACCAGATTGCGATTGAACAAAAAAAGTAGCTGCAACTCATGAACACTCTGAAAAAAATCAAAAGCGGTTCCGGATATGTGCTGATCACCCTTTTCCTGGCCGGGATACTGGCCATTATCAATGCCTTTTCCGCGAACCATTTTACCCGCATCGATTTGACCGAGGACCAACGCTACACCATATCGGCATCGACCCGCAGGATCCTGACCGAACTGGATGATATCGTCAACATCAAGGTCTACCTGTCAAAGGACCTGCCGCCCTACGTGGTCATGCTCACCAATCAGGTCCGGGACCTGCTGGAAGAGTACGCTGTCTATTCGGAAGGCAATATTTCCGTTGAATATACCGATCCGGCCGATGATCCCATGATCCAGCAGAAACTCCGCTTCATGGGAATTCCCCAGGTCCGCCTGAATACCATCGAAAAAGACAAGGCGGCCATTGCCGACATTTACATGGGCCTGGCCGTGCTGTACGGCGACAACAAGGAAATTATGCCGACCTTCTCGGACATCTCCACCTTCGAGTACGACCTGACCAGCAAAATCCTCCGGGTCACCAGCGACGACATCAAGACCATCGGTTTTTTCAGCGGTCACGGCGGCCCCGATCTCCAGCAGGGCCTGGCCACGGCCGGGCAGGTGTTGAAAGAACAGTACTATACCGTTCCGGTCGAAACTGCCGGCGGCCGAAAAATACCGGAAAATATCGCGGCCCTGGTGGTGGCTTCGCCCAAAACCGTTTCCGACCGGGACCTTTTCGAGATTGACCAGTACCTGATGTCCGGCGGAAAAATCATTTTCATGATCAATGCCGTCGAACTGGATCCCCGGGGCGGCATGCGGGGCACCCCCCTGAATTCCCCGGTAAAAAAACTGATTGAACATTACGGCGTTCAATTAGATCCGGCACTGGTGCTGGATCAGCTCAATGCCAACGCTTCGTTTAAAAGCGGCATGTACAACCTGTTCATCCCCTATCCGTTCTGGGTCCGCACCATTCGACAAAATGTCAAGGGAGACCACCCCGTCATCAACAACCTGGAAAGCATGGTGTTCCCCTGGACCCGCCCGCTGGTGATCGACAAAGAAAAAACCAAAAACAAAACCGTCTCTATTCTGGCCCGAAGCTCGGACTATGCCTGGACGGAGAGCAGCACCTTTGACCTCAGCCCGAGAGAAGACTACCTGCCGTCCGAAGAGCAGATGAAATCCCGTATCCTGGCCTGCGCCCTGAGCGGAAAGTTCAACAGTTATTTTACCGGTAAAGAGATTCCGGCACCCGAAACAACGGAAAGCGATAACCAGAGCACCACCGGAAACGACGCCGACAACCGGACATTGATTACCCGGAGTCCGGAGACCCGGATTGTTGTGGTCGGCAATTCAAACTTCGCCAACGACAATTTTGCGGCCCAGTTTGAGGGAAATATCGCCTTTTTTCAAAATGTCATTGACTGGTTTGCCATCGGAGACGACCTGATCGGTATCCGCTCAAGGGAATCCGGAGACCGGCCCCTGGCCGTGGTGTCCGACCGCACAAAGGTTGCGGTCCGTTACCTCAACACATTTGCCGTTCCGGTATTGGTGGCCCTGTTTGGCCTTTTTCAGCTGTTTTTGCGAAAAAGAAGAAAAAGACTGGGAGCAAAATAACATGTCCCTGAGAAGAATCCTGATATTTGCGGCTGTTTTTCTCTGCCTTGCCCTAATCTACCTGTTCATGGAAACCCCGTTCGGTAAAAGAGGTCAAAAACAGGCGCCGAAACCGGTTTTCCCGCAGTTCAAAATGGACAACGTCGCTGTCATCAATGTGTCCGGTCCGGAAAACGGTGACTTTGTACTTTCAAGGAACAAAAAAGGCTGGACAGTGAAAACCGGGAAGGTTCGGTATCCGGCCGCCACCGATGCGGTTGAAAAACTTCTCGATGCCATTGCCGAAATGAAGGCGGAAACCATCGTGTCCCGAAATCCGAAAAATTTCTCGTCTTTTGAAGTGGATGAAAAAACCGGCATCAGCGTTTCCGTCCTGGATGCCGATAAAAACAGACTCGCATCGCTGGTGCTGGGCAAAAGCGGTCCCGATCTGTTCAGCACCTATGTCCGAAACACCGCATCAAACAGGGTGGTGCTGTGCTCGGGCATGCTCAAAACGGATTTCGGCAGAGACCTGAATGGCTGGCGGGACAAGACCGTTTACGATTTCAACAGCCGGGATATCACCGAATACATTGTCTCGGATAATGACACCCTGCACCTGAAAAAAGAAAACGGCACCTGGCAGGTGTTATCACCGGAGCCCTTTTCGCCGGTCCCGGAAAAGGTCGATGAAATGACAAAAGCCTTCGCCACCCTGCAGGCCGCCGCCTTTTCCGATGACAATGAGACAAAGTGCGGCCTTATCCCTCCGGTAAATACGGTCAAAGCCGTGCTTGCCGACAACAGCGAACAGGTCCTTGTGATCGGAAAAGATAAAAACGCTTTCCAGTTTTTCGCAAAGAAAAAGGACGGGAATACGATTTACATTATTGAGAAACATATTATTGACGCGATGTGCCCCGCTCCCGGCAGTCTGAAACCCGCGGCTGGTGCCGGAGACAATGAAACCGCCGGATAATCAAACCGCCCTGCCCGCTGACGGACAATTAAATGACCGTACATCAAAAAGGCCTCAGCAGAGTAGACTTTGATGAAGCAAAACACATTGCCGAAATCACCGGCTTTGATATCAGCACCTGCGTCAAAAAAAAACGCGCGTGCGGCCCGGGACCCAAATATTATGAAAATGATAAAAGATATTATGTCCTGATGCTTTTAAAGCATATCGAAACGCTCAAAGCATCGGATCCGGACAGCCTCACCGAAGAAGTACAGGCCTGGTATGCCCGGGCGCAAAAAGCCGCGCAAGAGTACCGGGAAATCGAAAACCGGACCTGGTGCGCATGGCAGAAAAATCAAGCCCCCCCGAGCAGTTCGCATGATTAGACCGCCCCAAAAGGGAATCACCGGGAATGAGGCCCCCGTATCATTCCCCGGTGTAAGTAAACAACCGGGCTCAGAGAGCCCGGCTTGAGCATTAAGGCCAGAGGCCAAAATGATCAGGGTCCACGGAAATGGACGGTTTCCTTTTGCCGCCTTGCGCAAAGCGCAAGGTTTCCGGCAAACAATGAAACCATGGGAAGGTCATGAATTACCCCGCGGCAACCGCCTGCGTCAGGTAAGCTGTTGACGCTCAATTTACAACAGCACAATTGACATATATTCCAAAATGTAATTTAATAGATTCAATAAATGCTTACAGATGAAACCGCATACAAAATTGACTTCTTGATATATCCATTCCCATGCACGAAGAAATAAAAGCTTTCACTGTACGGGTTTTTCTGGTCCTGTTAATTTTCGCACCCTTTTTAGCCTTCGGCCAGCCCTACCGGACCACTCCGGCAAAACCGGTCTTCAATATGCAGGACTACCAGGGCAGGAAACTGCTGCTCTTTCTTTTTGACCTGGATGCTCCCCGAGCCGCCCTCGTGGCCAAAGAGGTGAACCGCCTTCACCGGATCAGAAACGACTATAACTTCAATGTGGCCGCAATCTGTCTGAACCCCGACCGGCCGGCGGAGATGGCCACCTTTCAAAAGGAAAACGGTCTGGCCTATAAAATTGTTCCGGATTACGGGAAGGGTGCCGCTAAAAGATTCAGAATGGCCGGCGGCCTCGGCGTTTATGTTTTTGATGAAAAAGGCCGGGGGCGTTCCCGCCGGATCTTCAGTCCGAAACTGCCGCCGGATAAAATTTTACAAACCTTGAATGCCTTTGCCGGCCGCTACCTGAACATCGGCTATATTCCCGAGGACCGGCCCGTTCTCGGCATCAAACCGCCGGTTCCCGGATTCAGTATTAAAACCACCGACAACAGCACGCTTCGGATTGAAAACATTTATAAACAAAAACCGGTGGTTCTGGTCTTTTTTTCACCGACCTGCGGTCACTGCCGGCACGAGCTTGATTTTTTGTCCAAGCTGTATACCAAAGGTCCGTTACAGGGAAAATTTGAAGTTGTCGCCGTCAGTGTGAACGGCGGAAAATATTTTGACAAGCTGATGAAGGAAAAAACCTTTCCCTTCCCGGTGGCAGCCGATGCGAAACGTAAAATCGTTTCCCGGTTTCCCTCTTATGCCGGATCCGTCCCGGTGAGTTTCGTCGTGGACAGAAACGGGCGCATCAACTTTTTTCACCGGGGATTCAGCAACTATACCCAAAACCAGTACATAATGGAAATCAAGAAACTGGCGGACCTTCCGAATCCGCCGCTGCTGAAAAAGAACGCCTTCAGCGGCGAGAAGCTATGTCTGATCTGCCATGAAAAGGAGCATATTCAGTGGTCGTTGACGGCACATTCCAGCGCCTATCATTCGATAATCCGCAAAGGAAAGGAAAGTGACGGCAACTGCGTTTCCTGTCACGTGACCGGCTACGACCGGCCCGGCGGGTTTTCCCTTAAAAACAGAAGGCAGTCCAAACACCTGAAAAATGTTCAGTGTGAAGCCTGTCACGGACCGGGGTATCAATCCTGTTCCGCATTTACCGGGCAAAAACAGAAGAAAATGAAGCTGTCCGAATGGAAGTCCCTGTGCCTGAGCTGTCATACCGAAAAAGAGTCTTTGAATTTCAAATTTTCCAACCGTTTTAAAAAGATCCGTCATTCCAATATGCCCGATTTTTCCACCATGGACCGGGAAGAGCGTCTGGCCCTGGCCGGAAAACTTAAAGCGGAACAGACCGTTTTCGCCAATTCTGCAGAATACATGGGGAAAGAGGCGTGCGTCAAATGCCATAAAAAAGAGTATCACCACTGGCAAAACACGGCTCACGCACAGGTCCACGAGTCGGACCGGGCGGCAAACGCCCCGCCGGAAAAGCAATTCCGGTATAACACCCGGATCGACGAACTCAGCGGCAAACCGGTAAAGGGGCTGGAAGGGGTCCAGTGCGAAGCCTGTCACGGCCCCGGCGAAAGACATGTCAAAAATCCCGAAGCCCGGGGACAGGAATTTATTGTCGGGCTGGGAACGGAATGTCCCAGCTGCGTGGTGGAGCAGATCTGCCGCCAGTGTCATTCACCGGCAGACGACCCGGATTTCGAGTTTGAAACCGAATTTGAAAAAATCCGCCACAAATAGCTTTTTAAAGTACTTAAAAGACTTAAAGTGTCTAAAGTACTTAAATTAGGGGCTGCAAAATTATGATTACTAAAATTACTCAGTTCATTAAAACCGATCTGTGGCGAATTCGCCTGGCCGCGGTTTCGCCGCTAAAATCTTTTTTCATCCGGCTGCTCCGGACCGTGGTTCTCGCGGTGCGCGGGTTCGACGAGGACAAGTGCAGCCTGAAAGCGTCCGCCCTGACCTACTATACCCTGCTGTCTATCGTGCCCCTGGTGGCCATGGCCTTCGGCATTGCCAAGGGGTTCGGCCTGGAGACTCTGCTGGAAAAACAGCTGATGGAGAAGATGGCGGGACAGGAAGAGGCCTTTACCCTGATCATCGATTTTTCCCGGTCGCTGCTGGAAAACACCAGGGGTGGACTCATTGCCGGCATCGGCGTGGCCTTTCTGTTCTGGACCGTGATCAAACTGCTCTCGAATATCGAGCGGTCCTTTAACGATATCTGGGGAATCGTCCGGGCCCGAAACCTGAAACAGAAATTCAGCAGCTACCTGTCGGCCATGCTCCTCTGTCCGCTGCTGTTTATCATGGCCAGCAGCCTGACCGTCATGGTATCGGGCCGGATCACCCTGCTGATCAACCGGTTTGAAATCTTTCATACCATCGGCCCGGCCGTTTTCGCCGCCCTGAAACTGATGCCGTACGGCATGATCTGGATGCTGTTTACCTTTATTTACATTTTTATGCCCAATACCCAGGTCAAGACAGGACCGGCCTTGATTGCCGGAATTATCGGCGGCACCCTCTACCAGGTGGTGCAGTGGTGTTATATCGCTTTCCAGGTCGGCGCCGGGCAGTATAATGCGGTATACGGCAGCTTTGCCGCATTGCCGCTGTTTCTGATCTGGCTGCAGTTGAGCTGGCTGATCGTCCTGTTCGGCGCGGAAATCTCGTTTGCCCTGCAGAATGTGGAAACCTACGAGTTTGAGCCGGACTGTAAAAAAATAAGCCTGTCCCTGAAAAAACTGTTAAGCCTTCGCATCCTGCTTTTGCTCGTTCGGCGCTTTGAACAGGAACAGCCCCCGGCAGACAACGAAAGCATCTCCCATCAGCTGGACCTGCCCGTACGGCTGGTCAACCAGATTCTGTATGACCTGGTTTCCTGCGGCCTGGCGAGCGAGACCGTTCCGGCCGGAGAGAAAAATTCCGGCTTTCAGCCGGCCGTCAATACCGACCGGATCACCCTGCATCATGCCATCGCCTGCCTGGAAAAAGACGGCAGCACCGCTATTCCGGTCGAGGAAAGCGAGGAAACCAGGCGAATTCAAGACAGCCTGGACACTTTCTCACAGCAGCTGGAGAAATCATCCGCCAACATCCGGCTCAAAGACCTATAGTAAAATTTCTTTTTTTACAATAACGCCGGGACTCGTTTAAACATGAAAATTTGCGGCAGGAGTTGTCACATGTCCAGAAAATTTTTCGCCAGGCGGGGAAAATATTTTCGCAACGCCCGGTACACCAGATGATCTTTACAGGCATACCGCTTCCAGGGGGTTTTCTTTAAATAATCAAAATAGTACTTTTTGAAGGGATGGGTGTTGCGGCAGTGCCACGGTTTTGAGCGGGTGGTATAGTGGACGACCGCCGGGTCCCTGAGCGCCTCCTGAAACGCATTCGGGGCAAACCTTTCAGCGGCCTTCTCCGGCAGAAGGTTCACATGCTGGTTCCACTTGGGCGCAATCGGCATCCATCGATCATGCAGCACCGCATTCAGACCATCCTGGTCCCAGAACCTGATTTTATCGGCATGCGCGGAAATAAAATCGATCACCTTTTCGGTTACATTTTCCGAAAGCCACTTGTTGACATCCACCAGCACCACACCGGCATTGAAACAGGCGGCCGAGGCGGGAATTTCAAGATCCGCATACCGGTTGAAAAAAGGCTCAGCCACGGCAGCGACAATGGCATCTTCATGAATTCGGCTTTTCCACAGAATGGCAATGTCCTTGAGAACGACAAGGTCGCTGTCCAGGTAGATCACCCGGTCAGTCTCCCCTTTGATCAGCTCCGGAACCGACAGCCAGTGATAAACCGCAGCCGTCATGTTCAGGGTCAGCGGCAACCCGGCATACATTTCTGCATCCGCTTTCAGAAAACGCAGTTCGGCCCCGTACCGCCGGACAAGATGCCGAAGCTTTTTCCGGTTCCGGCAATCGATACCGGCATCGACCGCATGGATGATAACGCAACCGGGAGCTGCCGTGTTTTCAAGCAGCGAGCAGAGCATTACCCCCATATGGCGGCAGAAATGGTTGTCGGAGACACAGGCAATGTGCACCATGTTATGCACTTTCGCTCAAGAGCTGTTTCCGGTTTTTCCGCTACCCCCCGTCTGCCGGAACCGGCCCCTATAATTTTATCTTCTTGACACCGCTGACCACTCTTTCTATTATAAAATATTGTGCGCAAAAACGATACCTGAAAGGATTTATGAAAAAATATCTATTATTTGATATCGACGGCACCCTGATCAATACCGGCGGCGCCGGTCTCAAAGCCATGAAAGCGGCTGTAGCGCAGGTGCTGGAACGGAAAGACCTTCTCGACGGCTACTCTTTTGCCGGGAAAACCGACGCGCAGATCATGAAGGACATGGGCCGGGCGGCCGGTCTGAACAAAAATATTTCCGGTCTCTGCGCCGCCCTCAGGGAACATTACCTTGATCAGTTAAAAAGAAATCTTGAAAATTCAGATAATTTCAAAATTTATCCCGGCGCCCGGCAGCTTCTGGAACATTACCACAACCAGGCGGATTTTGAACTTGCTCTTTTAACCGGAAATTTTGAAACCGGCGCCGAGCTCAAGCTCGGACACGCCGGGCTCTGGAAGTACTTCAAGTGGGGTGCTTTTGGCAATATTTCAGAAGACCGAATCCATCTGGCGGAACATGCGCTTGAAACAATCGCCCAAAAAGAAAAAACCCTTGCCCCGGAAAATATATTTGTCATCGGCGATACCACCAATGACATCCGGTGCGGAAAAGCCATTGGTGCCGTAACGGTTGCCTTCAGCGCAGGGTTTGAACCGGAAGAAAAGCTCCGCGCCGGTGATCCGGACTATCTGGTCTCGGACTTCAGCCGCATGTATGATATCTTTGGTAGTTAAATGAAATTTCAAAGATCAAATTAAAATTTGACCTTTATCTTTTGACATTTATTTGCCATTTGGGCTTTGTCCTTTACTTTAATTCTAATCCCATGGAAGAAACCTTTACCCTGACCCTGCCGGACAGAATTATCCGCGGCGTACTTCATTTTCCCGAGAACAAAAACCCGGGTTTTGTTGTCACCTGCCACGGACTGTTCAGTTCCATGGAGAGTGAAAAATTCATTGCCCTGGCAAAAACCTTTACCGACGCCGGCCTGGCTGCCGTGCGCTTCGATTTCAGCGGATGCGGGAAAAGTACGGGAAACATTTCACAAACCACGGTTTCAAAACGGATTGCCGAACTGGCCGCTGTTGTCCGTTTTGCCGAAAACCACCCCGCCCTGGGAAACCGGTTCGGCATTCTGGGCAGCTCACTGGGCGGATTTACCGCTCTTTTCTATGCGGCACAGCATGCGGTGAACGCGCTTTCCGTATGGGCCACTCCCTATGACCTCGCTGAAATATGCTGCAACATTCCGGACCAGGACCGGAACCGGCTGGACCGGACCTTTTTCGACGACGCCGCCGCTTACCACCTGACAAAAATTCTGGGAAACATCAGCAACATTCAGATTATTCAGGGAAAAAAGGATCTTATTGTCCCCTGGCAGCATGCACAAAAAATTTATGCCGCGGTTAACGAGCCGAAAGAACTTATCTTTTTCAATAATGCCGACCATTCTGTCAGCGAACAGGCTGACCGCGAAAAAGCCCTGGAAAAAAGCCGGGAGTGGATGATACGAAGAATTTCTTAATTCCCCTCAGGAAAATTAAAATATTCGTCGATAGGTATATAGTGTGTGCTAAATTGATGAGTAAGAACCTTAGGAAAGCTTGAGCCCATGAAAATAGACCCGGATATCCATATTCATGAAATAGCAGCAAAAAAATCATCACCGGCAGATCGTCCGGCAGAGTCCTCTTTTGCCGACGTCCTGAACCGGGAACTTGAAAATCAGGAGTCTCTAGACCGGAACGCTTCCCGGGTCTCCGGCTTGCAGCACACGGCCGATATTCTGCTGATTCCGCCGGTAGATGAAAAAGAGGCCGTTTCCCGGCTGGAAAAATTCCTGGACACCCTGGAAGAATATGCGGAAAAACTCGATAATCCCTATTATACGCCAAAAGACCTTTCTTTTCTGATTTCCAGAATCGAGACGGAATCGAATGATCTGGGCCTGCTGTCCGCATCCCTGACGGATAATGCGGAGTTGAAAAGCATGATTGACAGTGCTCTCATTCGATCGACCACCGAAGTGATCCGGTTTAACCGGGGGGACTATATTTAGTCGCCTGGTGCATAGCGGTAAGCGCACAGCGTATATAATATTTTTCATACTGTTCTGACTGTCTTGAATTTGTTAAAAAGCGTTAATCGAAAGAGGATCTATGGTTTTACGCTATGCTATATCCATTTTTCAAAAAAAATCCCTTAACTGAAAACGACCAACTTCATTTTATTGAAACCGTAACTTAACAATACTTTATTATGTCTGACGCGTTTTCGTCTGCCATCGCGGGAATGTCCGCAAATGCCGTACGGGCCGCCGTGGCAGCCAACAACATCGCCAATTTCAACACCCCGGGCTTCAAGGCCGCCCGCGCAACGGTTGCGGCCGCTGAGGCGGGACAGCCGGAGGTTTATATTTCAGAATCCACCAGACCGGGGACAAAACTTCAGCGTCCCGACGGACTGCCCGAAAGCGCGGGACCCGAGGAAACCTCCAATGTTGACCTGGCCGAAGCGTTTGTCCAGCTTCAGACAGCAGAATACGGCTACAAGGCAAACGCCGCGGTCATTCGCAGCCAGGCCGAAATCCTGGGGACCGTTCTCGACATTCTCGCCTGACCCAACCGATGGAATTATCAGAAAAATCTTTGAATTTTTCTCTAAACTTCCGTTGGCCCTTCCCTAAAACCCATTTTAAGCTGTTCTTGCCGCTTTCTATATGTTATGTATATATTTGATCAGGAAACCGGCGGTTATTCAGCGGCCGCCCCGAAAAAAATAATGAGAAAACGGAACAAATGAAAGAAAGCCATAACGAAAAAAAATTTCCGATCCTTGTTGCGGAGGACAATCTGGTTGCCCGAAAACTGCTTGAAAAAAACCAGACCAAGGCCGGTCATGAAACGGTCTGTGTCGAGAACGGGCAGAAAGCCCTGGAAATGTTCAACGAAAGGTTTTTCCCGATTGTCATTACCGACTGGATGATGCCGGAGCTGGACGGGCCCACTCTGTGCCGCACGCTGCGGGAAACCATCACCAGCGGATATGTCTACATTGTGATGTCGACCGCCAAAGCCACCCAGGAAGATATTCTCTCCGGATTTCAAGCGGGCGCAGACGATTATCTGACCAAACCCATCAACAATGCCGAACTGATCGCCCGCCTCAATACCGCGGAGCGGATCCTGTCGCTTGAACGTTCTTTAAAGGAGGCCAATGCGGAGATCAAAAAACTTTCGGTCACAGACCCGCTGACCGGATGCTACAACCGGGCCTATATGACCGGCAAACTGCCGCAGGAAATCTGCCGTGAAAGGAGATACAAAAACAGCCTGTCCATCATTTTCTGCGATATCGATCACTTCAAGCAGGTCAACGATACCTACGGCCACCAGGCCGGAGATCAGGTACTGAAAGCGTTTGTCGCCTGCATCAAAGATTCCATCCGTTCCGATGTGGACTGGATGAACCGCTACGGCGGTGAAGAGTTCATCATCGTTCTGCCGGAAACCCCGGTCGCCGGCGCCGTCTGCCTCGCCGAGCGTCTCCGCAAGACTGTTTCGGAACACAGGATACAGCTCGAAAACAAGACTATCTCGATAACCGCAAGTTTCGGTGTCACCGGTTTCGACAACAAAACACTTGACACAAAGATCTCGGTTGAAAAAATAATCAATACGGCGGACAAATATCTCTATCAGGCCAAGGAGAACGGCAGGAACCGGGTTGTTTCCGGACCGCTGTAGCCGCAAATTTCCAAAAGCAGCAAAACACGGCATCAACTTCCGTTTAAAAACGCGTCCCTGCCGACACGAACTGTAATATAAACAGCATAAAAGGAGTTTTTTATTATGTTTTGTCGAAATTGCGGTTTCGAAACAGACGACCAGGCCCTTACCCAATGCCCCGAATGCGGCTGCGTTCTTTCCCGGGACAATACGGAAGACCCGGAAACGGAAGAGGTCTTCGAGGACATCGACAATATCCTGAACAGTGAAGATTCCGAATCCGATTCAGAAAAACAGCCGGCCCTGGAAACGGAAGGATCCCCTGAAGTGAAAAACGAACCGGATGCCCCTTCGGCAGAAAAAAATCAGGCCGCCGCGGAAACAGACGAAGCCGCGGACAACCGCCCGGAAGAAGATGCGCCGCAAACAACCGCCAAAATACCCCCCCTGCTGTTTTTTATTTTTCTGCTGATTATCGCTGCCGGCGCCGGTGTTTTTTATCTCAAGTCCAAACAGCCCGATACACCGACGATTCCCAGGATAAAAACGGCAAGGCAGGAAGAAAAAACATTAAAATCCATTCTGAAAAAAGACGGCCGGCAACCGGCGGCAAATAAAAAACGAAGACAGGAACCACCGGCAACGGTTTCGAAAACCGAGCCGCCCGCCGGGCCCAGGGCCGTTCCCTCACCGGAAACGGCACAAAAAATTCAAAAAAAACCCGCAGCGCCGGAACCGACCGCCCAAACAAAAAAACCGTCTGCTGACCAG
>Ga0272441_10007127_pt1 | contig 18318 bp, 13 predicted proteins | sample SSMProp6N_FD_193582 | JGI IMG/M metagenome (GOLD analysis project Ga0272441, IMG submission 193582) | Marine sediment archaeal communities from Little Sippewissett salt marsh, Falmouth, MA, United States - SSM-Prop-6N | ecosystem: Environmental > Aquatic > Marine > Wetlands > Sediment ... | reverse complement strand
GTATCTCGTCGATCGTGTCGATCGTCAACGACGCCGATCACGCCGACTTCTTCCGCAACCTCGGCGCGAACATCATGGAGAACCCCGAAGATGTCGTCGCCCACCACCTGTACAACGCCGTCCGGCGACCGAGCGTGCAGGACTTCGCGATGCTGCCGCAAGACGCCCAGATCTTCCGCCTTCAGGTGCGCGCCGAGTCGCCGCTGATCGACCGCTCGGTCTCCGACGCGGTGAAACGGGAGATCCTCCCGGCCTCGATGCGCATCCTGGCGATCGACCGGGACGGCGAGCAATCGATCCCTTCGGACGACACGGTGGTCGAGGAGAGCGACGTACTCACCTTCTTCTCGCTCGAGCCGGTCGGCGATGAGCTGATCGAGAAACTGACGGGATGAGCCCCTCCATCTTCCGCGGGCGGCAGGATCTCTCCATCATCCTTCGCGACCTTGGGCTTCTTGTCCCGGTCGTCGGGATCATGTCGACGATCTCGCTCGTCGTGCCGCTGATCTTCGGTGAGACGTTCGCGCTCGCGCCATTGGCGATCACCGCCGGCATCTCGTTCGCGCTCGGCGCGGCGCTCTATCTCCCGTTCCGAAACGCCGGCGAGGCCGAGCTGAAGCACGGGATGATCATCGCCGCGTTCGGCTGGCTGCTGGTCGCCGCGCTTGGCTCGCTTCCGTTCGTCTTCACCGCATTCTTCGCGGGTGGGAAGGACGTGTCCGAGACGCTGCTCTACTTCCGCGACCCGGCCAGCGCGTTCTTCGAGTCGGTCTCTGGGTACACGGGGACGGGACTGACGATGGCCGCCCGGGCCGATCTCCTGCCAAGGACGCTCCAGTGGTGGCGAAGCTTCACCGAGTGGATCGGCGGGATGGGCGTGATCGTCCTCATGCTGTCGATCCTCGCCGGCCCGCGGCCCGGAGCCGCTCGCTACTCGCTGTACTACGCCGAGGCACGCGGCGAGAAGATCCATCCGAGCATCACATCGACGCTTCGCACGATGTGGTGGATCTTCCTCCTGTATACGTTCATCTCCGTCGTCGCGCTATGGGGCGCCGGGATGCCGATCTGGGAAGCGATCAACCACGCGATGACCGGGATTTCGACCGGCGGCTTCTCTGTCACCGACAACAGCATTGCGAGCTACAATTCCATCGCGATCGAGCTCGTCCTCGTACCGATCATGCTCCTCGGCGCGATCAGCTTCGCGGTGCACTACGAGATGATCCGGGGCCGAGGGAAGATCCTGTGGGAAGATTTCCAGACCCGATGGTTCCTCGGGATTGCACTGATCGGGATCGCCGTGCTGACGCTCGAGAACCTGCTTGTGATCGGGGGCGCCGAGTCGGTGCGACACTCGGCGTTCCAGCTCGTCTCGGCGATTACCTGCACCGGGTTTCAGTCGGCGGATCTCTCCGCCTGGAGCGCCACCGGGAAGCTCCTCCTCGCGGCGGCGATGTTCATCGGCGGCGCCGCCGGATCGACCGCCGGCGGAATCAAGGTCATGCGGATGCTGATCCTGTTCAAGGGCGTCCAGTGGCGATTCCGCAAGATCGTCTCGCCGCGCCGAGCGATCGTCCCATTTCGGCTCGGCCCAACGACGATCGACGAGTCCGAGGTTGGTCAACGGCTCGAAGACGCCTCGCTGATCACGTTCCTGTGGTTGATCCTCCTCGGCTTGGGAGTCGTCATCCTGCTGCATACCGTCCCGCCGCACTACACGCTCTCCGACGTCGTGTTCGAGGTCGCGAGCGCCCAGGGGAACGTCGGCCTCTCCGTCGGGATTACACAACCGACGATGACGCTTGCGAGTAAGTTGGCGCTTTGCTTCAACATGTGGATCGGCCGGCTGGAGATCATCCCCGTGCTGATGCTCGTGCGCGCGCTGTTCCGCGGCGTCCAATAGCGACTGCCCGAAGGCACGAACACTGCGTGAACACGGAATCGCCACACCTCGACGGTATACTGCGGGCAAGCTACGCTGGAGAAGAAGGAGGATGCGTGTACCGAAGAATCCTGTTCATATTCTGCATGGCATCGATCGCCGTGAGTTCCGTGGCGTTCGCCTACGATCGTTCCGAGTTCCTCTTCCTCGATGAGATCGAGGTCGGCATGGCCGGCATCGGGAAGACGATCGTCGCGAAGGACGTGATCGAGGAGTTTGCCATCGAGGTCCTCGGCATCATCGATCAACCGGGCGTGCTGTCCGACTTCATCGTCGTCCGCGTCTCCGGCAACGCGATCGGCCGCGCCGGCGGTATCGCGCAGGGCATGAGTGGAAGCCCGATCTACATCGACGGGAAGCTGATCGGGGCACTCAGCCGCGCCGCCAACTGGTCGAAGGAGATCACGCCGATCGGCCTGGTCACGCCGATCGAGCAGATGCTCGGGGTCGTCGACGCAGCAAACGTCGGTGCCGTCGCCACCGAGCCCGATGCCGCATCGGTCCTGCCGGACGTCGCCGTCGTCGACGGCCTTCTTCCCGCGGATCCGGCCCTCGCCGCCGCGTTGCCCGATGCGGTCTTCGCCTATCCGGTCGATACGCCACTGATCGCGGCCGGTCTCAGCGGACGGTCGCTCGACCTGCTGATGGACGGTGTCACCGCGCAGGACGCGCCCGCCGGATGGATCGGCGACTACCTGCCGATCGACGTCGATGCCGCATTCGACGGGCTCTCCGCGCTGAACCTGAGCCTCCTCCCGATGGCGGCGTATCAGCCGGCCACCTCGACCCTCGACGCCGCTGGCCTCGAGCCGGGCAGCTCGATCGGCGTCGCGCTGGCGACCGGCGATCTTGCGATTGGTGCCCTCGGGACGCTGACGTACCGCGACGGAGATACGCTCGTCGGATTCGGCCATCCGTTCATCTCGAACGGCGCCTCGAACTTCCCGATGACGACCGTGTCGATCATCGACACGATGAAGACGTACCAGGCCTCGTTCAAGCTCGGCACACTCGGCGATACGATCGGCACGATCTTCGAGGATCGCACCGCGGCGATCGGTGGCCGGATCGGTCCGCAGACGGACACGATCGAACTCGTCCTCGGCATCCACGACCTCGACCAGGACGTGACGAAGGACTTCGCCGTCGGCTTGGTCGACGAATCGCACTTGATGCCCGAGCTGCTGCTGTCGACCGGATTCGAGGCGATCGACCGGACGCTCGATCGGATCGGTCCCGGGACGGTCGAAGTGACCTACCAAATCCTCGGCGACGGGATGGAGGCACCTCTCGAGCGGACCGACGTCTTCCTCAGCTCGGTGGACATCGCCGTCTACGCGCCGTGGCAGCTGGCGGGAATCGTTTCGTTCCTGCAGTACAACGAGTTCGACGATCCGCAGATCACGCGAATCGCCGCATCGATGTCGATCACCGAGGAGATCCAGGCAATCCAGGTCCACGATCTCGAACTCGACGATTGGATCTACGCACCGGGCGATACGATCCAGTTCACGCTGTCGCTGCAAACCTACCACGGAGAGGCGCGCATCGAGACCGGAGAGATCGTGATCCCTGACGACCTGTACTCGGACTACGTCATCGTCCGCGCCTACGGCGGCCCCCGTTACCTCGAGGGCGGCGAGACCCCCGCCGTCTTCGACGATCTCGAGGACATGATCGATGCCGTCGAGACCCTGCCAAGCTACAGCCAGCTGACGGTCGAGCTGTTCGCGATCGACCCGTTTTCCCCGTACGGCGACGCGCTCTACGGCGTCACTGAGGTGACGTACGACTTCCCCGGCTACGTTATCTACAGCGAGCGGGAGGTCGACGCGGTGCTCGTCGAGTCGCAGCCGCCGGTCGAGGACGAGGACGGTACGAACGCCGACAAGACGCAATCCGCGCCGAACTGGTAGCGGATGGACCGGATCGGGGACATCGCGGCGACGCTCCGCGCGACCGTTCTGAGGGGCGAAGACGCAGCGCCGAACCGGATTGTCCATGATTCGCGCGACCTCGCAGAGGGCGACCTGTTCGTCGCCCTTCGCGGCACCCGTACCGACGGCCATGTCTACCTTCACGATGCATTCTCCCGCGGCGCCTGCGGCGCGCTCGTCTCCGATCTGTCGCAGGTGCCAGACAATGCACGAAACCTGATCCTCGTCGACGACACGCTCGACGCGCTCCAGCGGATCGCGTCCTCCTGGCGACAACGCCGCGAGGCCACGTTCGTCGGGATCACCGGCAGCAATGGGAAGACGACGACGCGCGCGTTGCTCGCTCACCTGCTCAGAGGGCCGACGAATCCGGACCATGTCTACACCGCGCCGAAGAACTACAACACCGAGATCGGCCTCCCGCTTGCGCTCCTGGCGATGCCGGAGATCGCGCAGATTGGTCTGTTCGAGCTCGGCGCCGAGCGGCCGGGGGACATCGTGACACTCGCCGAACTGCTGAGGGCAGACGTGGGCCTCGTCACGTCGATCGGCCCGAGCCACCTTGACGGCTTCGGCTCCATCGACGCGGTCGCCGAGGAGAAGTGGGCCCTCGTCGAGCGTCTGCCCGAAGGCGGCCTGGCAATCCTGAACGCCGATATTCCGGTGCTACGGCACCGCGCGGCCCGGGCACCGTGCCGTACGGTGACAGCCGGGTTGGAACACGGCGAGGTTCGCGGGTCGATCGAACGAGAGCTGCCGTCGCTTCGGCTCGCAGTCGTCGATCCTCCGATGCGACTCGACTGCCCGATCCTCGGCGCTCACCACGCCGCGAGCCTCCTCCTCGCCGCCGTCGCCGCGAATCAGCTCGGCGTCGCTCCCGACGCGATCGAGGAACGCGCCGCGTCGTTCGAGCCGGTTCCCCACCGCCTTCAGATCATCGATGCCGCGTTCGGGACGATCCTCGACGACACGTACAACGCTAACCCCATCTCGACCGCCGGCGCCCTCCGGACCTTGGCGAGGCTCGGTGGGCCACACACGCACCGGGCGTTCGTCTTCGGCGAGATGCGCGACCTCGGCAGCGATGCGAACCGGTACCACCGGGAGATCCTCGATCTGGCAATCGACCTCGGGATCGATGCGATCCACCCGATCGGGGAGCGGGCCGTCGCCGTATGCCGAGCACGTGCGTCGAACGCAATCGAGATCGTCGAGCGAGCCAATCTTCCCGCGAGGCTTCGAGTGCCCTCGGCAGACGGGAACGATCGGATCGTTCTCGTCAAGGGGTCCCGCGCGCTCGAACTCGATCGGCTCGTCGAGAACCTCCTCGCGGTCGATCAGTAGGTCGCCGAGTCTCTCGCGCCCGAACCGTCAGCTGACCGGGCATCGTCGACGAAGCCGAGCCGCTCCAGCTCCTCCCGATCGGAGTACGGAACGAACGCGTCGCCGACAATCTGGTACCGCTCGTGCCCCTTCCCCGCGACGAGTACGACGTCGCCGGGCCGCGCGAGGTCGACGGCGCGTGCGACGGCCTTTGCCCGATCGAGAACCCGCTCCCATCGCCCGCCGGCCCGACGGAGGCCGGCCTCAATCTGGCCGCAGATCGCCGTGGGGGACTCGTGCTTCGGGTTGTCGGTCGTCACAATCGCCCAATCGGCCAACCGGCCGGCGATCGCACCCATCGCAGGACGTTTCGCCGGGTCGGCCCCTCCGGCGCAGCCGAAGACCACAATCCTGCGTCCTTCCGGCATCCGCACAACTTCGAGGGCCCGCTTCAACGAATCCGGCGTGTGCGCGAAGTCGACGACCGCGAGCAGACCGTCGTCCCGTGAGTAGAACTGCAGCCGCCCATCGACCGCCGGTGCGTCGCCGAGTCGCTCGACCACTGCATCGATCGTGTCGCCCCGTAGCAGGGCGACCTCTGCCGCGGCCAGGGCGTTCGCGAGGTTATACGTTCCCGGATGTGGGAGCCGAAGCAGCGCAGTCTCACCCTGCCACGCAAGCGTGCACCGCGTTTCGCGTGCCGCGTAGGTCGGATCGGTCACGCGCAGCTCGGCATTCGCCGAGAAGCCGTAGCGTACCATCTCCGCCCGACAGTCCACGAGGACTCCCTCGCTCGCCCGGTCGTCGGCGTTGACGACCGCGTACGCCTCGGCCTTCAAGTTCCGGAACAGAACCCGTTTCGCGTCGAGGTACGCGCCCATCGTCCGGTGCAGGTCAAGGTGGTCGTGAGTCAGGTTCGTGAATACCGCTGTGTCGAAGTCGACCGCTTCGAGCCGGCGCTGCATCAGCCCGATCGATGACGCCTCGATGACGAGGCTCTCGCATCCGGATTCCCGTGCGTCGGCCGCGATCCGCTGCACGATCGGACTCGACGGCGTCGTCACCGCTCGCAGGCCGCGGGCTTCGTTCGCCACGGTCCCGATCACCGTCGTCCGATCGTCGCCGAGCAGGTGCGCGATCCACCGGCAGACCGTCGTCTTGCCGTTCGTCCCCGTGACGCCGACAGTGAACAGCGCTTCGGTCGGCCGGCTGTGGAACGTCGCCGCGAGAGCACTCAGCGCGGCCCGGGCGTCTTCGACGCGGAGGTGGGGCACGCGCGTTTCCCGGTCGGCTTGCGAAACGACCGCCGCGGCCCCACGATCGACTGCCTCTTCGAGGAAATCGGCTCCGTCCTGGACCGTTCCCGGCACGGCAACGAACAACGCTCCCGGGATCACGGTGCGCGAGTCCTCGGTGATATCGTTGATCGCGATTTCGCCCCAACCGGCGATCGGCACGTAGCCGATCGCCGCCGCCAGATCAGCGAGACGAGCGGCCAAGGTCATCCCCCATTCGGTAGACATAGATCGGATGGCCGCCTCGCGCCTCACCGACGACATCCGGTTGCCAGCCCCACATCGGGTGGTAGTACGAGACGATCCGCGCTCCGGGGGCGAGTTGCCGTCGGAGGCGTTCTTGCAGCCGGAAGTTCGACGTCGCCGAAAGGAAGAGGACGACGACATCCGCGTCGGAGACATCGGCCGTGTACATGTTCCCACGCCGCACGCGCGCCCGGTTGGAAACGCGGGAGAGCCGGATCCAAAGGTTCGCCAACAAGACGCGGAACGGATCGATCTCGATCCCTGTCGCGCGCGCGTCGAACTCCTTCGCCGCCGCGATGACGATCCGACCGTCGCCGCAGCCGAGGTCGATGACGTGCTCATCCGGCTGAAGCTCGGCGAGGAAGAGAAGTCTACGAACGGTGACTCGATCGGTCGGTTGCCACAGAGCGTCCAGCGTCAGGTTCCACGCAATCCACAAGGCGGTCAGACCGCCGAAGACGATCCCGATCGCCCACGCCATCTAGAACCGGACCAGCAGTCCCGCCTCGAAGACCGGGCCGGCGCTCCAGCCAGCGCCCGATCTGCGAAGGAGATACCGCGCCTGGAGGTAGAGTTGCACGATGTCGAGCGGGGCGGCGCGAAGGCCCGCGATCCCCTCGACGACGAGCCCGGTCGAGAACGGCGGCGGTGTCAGCGCGACCCCGGCGCCGAGGCCGACATACGGGTCGAGCGGCGGGATCACCCAGTGTGTTAGGACATCCATCGTCACGATCATCAGCCCAGCGACATCCGGCGTAGCGAACCCGACCTGCGCTCGCACGTCGATCGTTTCGCCGATTGGCGTCTCGGTCAACGCGTTGATCAGGGTCAGTCCGGTGATCTCGTAGCCGACGCCGAATCCGACCGCCACCGCGCCGGTCCCGATGCCGAGCGAACCGATCGTCAGAAGACCCACCAGCGAGGCGCCTGCCCACTTCATGGTGCCCTCCCTCACGAACTCCCACCTTCCCGCGATGCAGCGGCTAGATGTCGAGTGTCGTGGTCTTGTCGCTGTTCTCTCGGATGAAGTCGCGTCGCTGCGCCACGTCGCTTCCCATCAGCGTCGAGAAGATCTCGTCGGCCTCGAGGTCGTCGCGGATCTCGACCTTCTTCAGGATCCGAAGCTCGGGATCCATCGTCGTCTCCCACAGCTCCCGCGGATTCATCTCACCAAGCCCCTTGAACCGCTTCAGCGAGAAGCTCCCGGCGTGGTCCGCTCGGTACCGATCGAGCTCGTCGTCGGAATGCAGATAGGCGACCTTCTTGCCGTTCTTGATCTGGTACAGCGGAGGCTTCGCGATGTAGACGTGCCCCTCCTCCACCAGCTTCGGCAGGAAGCGGTAGAAGAACGTCAGGATGAGCGTGCAGATGTGCGCCCCGTCGACATCGGCATCCGCCATGATGATCAACTTGTGATATCGAAGCCGGTCGAGTGAGAACTCATCACGGATCCCGGTCCCGATCGCGGTGATCATCGCCTTGATCTCCGCATTGTCGAGCAGCTTCGCCAGTCGAGCTTTCTCGACGTTCAGCACCTTGCCGCGCAGCGGAAGAATCGCCTGGAAGTTCCGGTCTCGTCCCTGCTTCGCGCTCCCCCCCGCCGAATCGCCTTCGACGATGAATAGCTCGGACCCGGCCGGATCTCGGTTGGAGCAGTCGGCGAGCTTCCCGGGCAGTGCCGTCGCCGCAAGCGGTCCCTTGCGGCGTGCCATCTTCCGCGCCTTCGCCGCCGCCAGCCGGGCGCGGCTGGCACCGACCGACTTCTCGATGACCGTCCTCGCGATCTTCGGCTTCTTGCCGAAGTAGAGCGCCAGCTGCTCCTGTAGCATCCCGCCGACCAGGCCGGCGACCTCGGGATTCCCAAGCTTCGTCTTCGTCTGCCCTTCGAACTCGGGGGTCGGGATCTTGACGGAGATAATCGCAACGAGCCCCTCGCGGATATCCTCACCGCGCAGGTTCGTGTCGTTCTTCTTCAGGATCTTCTTGTCGCGCCCGTAGTCGTTCATGAACTTCGTCAAAGCGCTCTTGAAGCCAGTGAGATGTGTCCCGCCATCGACGGTGTTGATGTTGTTGGCGAACGCATGGATCGACTCGTCGTACGCTCCGGTCCACTGCATCGCGATCTCGATCTCGATCCCCGATTCCTTCCCTTGGATGTAGATCGGCTTCGGATGCAGCGGCTCCTTCTTGGCGGCCAGCTCGGAGACGAATGATGCAATCCCTCCCTTGTTCTGGAACTTCCGCGTGACCCCGGCCGCTTCGTTCTCGAGGATGATCGTCAAGCCGCCGTTCAAGTACGAGAGTTCGCGAAGCCGGTGGGAGAGCTTCGGCATGTTGTAGTGGATCTCGCCGAAGATCTCGGAATCGGGAAGGAACGTCGTCGTCGTGCCGGTCCTCTTCGTCTGGCCGACGATTTCGAGCTCGGTCAGCTTCTCGCCACGACAGAACTCCTGTCTGTGGATCTTCCCTTCCCGGTGAACCTCGACGACGAGGTTCTCGGAGAGGGCGTTCACGACGGAGACGCCGACACCGTGGAGTCCGCCGCTGACGTGGTAGCTCTTGTTGTCGAACTTCCCGCCGGCGTGGAGGGTGGTCATCACCAGTTCGACCGCCGGAAGACCGGTCTCGGTATGAATGCCAACCGGCATGCCCCGCCCATTGTCGATGACGGTCACGCGATTGTCGGCATGGATCGTCACTCGAATCTCGGAGCAGGCCCCGACGAGCGCTTCATCGATGCTGTTGTCGACGACTTCCTCGATCAGATGCATCAGGCCGGTCGGCCCGGTGCTCCCGATGTACATTCCGGGGCGAAGTCGAACCGGCTCAAGACCCTCGAGGGCTTTGATTTGGTCGGCCTCATAGGCCGGAGCTTGCTGCACGTTCTTGGCCATCTCACCACCCCGTTGAATTGTATCGAAACCCTGATGGGATTTCAATCACAGGCGTTTCGCTTGAGCCGGGAGGCATCTCACCGTAAGATACATGGAACCCCTTGGAAAAGGATCTAGACTCGTATCGCCTGAACCGTCCATGACCGACGCAGCGAAGGGTCCGAAGCCCCTCTCCGACCGCCGTCTGCTCCCGTTCCTCTCCGGCTACGCTCTGGGAAACGCCGGAGACATGTTCGCCCAGGTAGCGGTTCTCTGGACCGGCCTGTCCCTCACCGGCCAAGCCGTGTCCCTTGCCGGGCTGGGCGGCGCGTGGACGCTCGCCGGGGCGGTCACGAGCCTCTTCTCCGGGCTGATCGTCGACCGGTTCAATCGCCGGGACGTCATGATCCTGTTCCAGACCGCCCTCGGCCTCCTCAGCATCGCCCTGTTCGTCGTCGCACAGTTTGGGGACCTGCGGATGTGGCATCTGTGGATGTTCGTCGTCGGGCAAGCGATCTTCGGCGATCCGGCCGACACCGCGTTCGATACGATGCTGCCGGATCTCGTCCGAAAAGATCGTCTTCTTCGGATCAACGGGTTCCTCCAGTCGTGGGGAATGAGCGACAACCTACTCGAAGCCGCGATCAGCGGGGTCGTGGTCGGCATCTGGGGACCGGCGCCGATCTTCCTGTTCAACGGGGCCATGTGCCTGTTCGCGTCGGCGGGCGCATTGTGCGTGCCGCGAACCTTCGGCATCGCCCACCGGTCAAGGGGCAGCAGCGTATGGCACCCCTGGAGCGATCTGAAGCTGACTGTGCGCTACGTCGTCCGCGAGCCGCTGCTGCGCCGGACGATCCCCCTCGGCATCGCCAGCAGCATGGTCTTCGGCTGCTTGTTCTTCATGCCGCCGCTGGTCTCCTCAAGCCTCGGCTGGGGCTCGGAGGGATACGGCTTCCTCCAGAGCCTGACGCTCGCAGGCGTCCTCGTCGGCAGCTTGCTGGCCGCGTCAATCGGCACGAAGTGGCCGAAGCTGAAGGTGTGGATCGGAGGCCATGTCCTCTATGGCCTCGGGTTTCTCGCGCTGGGAATCTTCCTCCATTGGGGATTCGTCATGGCGTCTCTTGTCGCCTACATCGTCTTCTTCCTGTTCGGACTGGGATGTACCGGCGGCCGGGTCTACTACTCGACATTGATCCAGCAGATGCTTCCGACCGCCCATCGAGGCCGAGTGTTCGGAATCACCGGCTTCCTCGGCAGCGCGTTCCAGCCGCTTGCGTTGGCCGTCGCGATGCTGCTGGTCGACCGATCCGGCGTCGGCATCGTGCTGATCGGCTTGGCCGGACTGGGGCTGGCTCTCTCGGCGGTCCGAGTGGTCGTCCTGCCGATGCGCGAAGAGGCGTGGATCCTCTCCGCGCCGCCCGATCCCGTCGCCGCGGTGGAGGACTAGTCGAGGGCGGCCGCCAACGCTGCATCGGCGTGGAGCCTCGTCGTGTCGATCACCGGCACCGACGAATCTCCCTCCGCGACGAGAAGCGGAAGCTCGGTGCAGCCGAGGATGATCGCGTCGGCGCCGTTCTCGGCGACGAGCCGCTCGGCCACCTGGATGATGGAGGCCTTCGACGCCGCGGTCGTCAGTCCGCGGCTCAGCTCGTCGAAGATGATTCGGTCGATCTCTTCCCGCTCCGTGGGAGCGGGAAGGATCGTCTCGATGCCGCTCGCCGCGAGCCGTTCGGGGTAGAACGCGCTGCTCATCGTGAACCGGGTGCCAAGAAGGGCCGCCCGCCGGCAATCGAGGGTCTCCAGCCGTGCGGCAACGACGTCGAGAATCGACAACAGCGGAATCGGGACCGCCGCGGCGATCCGGTCGAAGACGAGGTGAAAGGTGTTCGTCGCGAGCAGACCGATCTCGGCGCCAGCTGTGCTCAGCGCTCGAAGCCCCTCGGCCGACGCCCTGGCCAGCGCATCCCAGTCCCCACCGCGCATCCAGTCGATGAACTGCTGGAACGTCACCGAGTAGATCAGGATCTCCGGGTAGCCGTGATCACCGAACCGCCGCACGTACTCCCGCGTGATATGGCGGTAGTAGGTGATCGTCGATTCGGGCGTCGTGCCGCCGAGGATGCCGATCCGCTTCATCGCACGCGCCCGCTACAGGCGATCCCGAACGACCGCAACGACGTCGGGGAAGTCGATCCCGAGTTCCTGGAGTTTGTCGATCGTCGGGATACCGTCTTCGTTCCAACCGCGCCGCTTGTAGACCGCGTCGATCAGCTGCTCATATTGGTCTTCGCGATAGGCGCGCAGGGCCGCGACCTTCTCCCCGGTACTCATGCCGGATGGATCCACGCCAACCTTGTCCCGCAGCTGGCCGTCGTAGCGTTCGGCACGCGATTCGTACTCCTCCTCGGTGACCGGCCCAACGGAGCGGTACGGGATGGCGTCGTGCTCGCGCGTACCGAAGCCCATACGCACGCCGAACACCCGCTGGAAGTTGTAGACCCGCTCCGACTGGAGGATCAGATCCGCCGGCGCGACGTCGATCCCGGTGACGCCCGCGAAGACGTTGCAGTAGTTGTCGACGTGCTCCGGCACCTTCGCCGGCTCGTCCGTCTGCGCGTTGTCGGCCGGCTCGACATCGTTCCACGGCAGCTTGCAGTGCCCGACGAGACCGAACCAGGTTCGCCACATCGGGAAGTAGTGCAGCGCCTCGGCCTTGTCGGCAAACGTCGGAATCTGGTTGTTGACCATGTCCATGAAGATCAGCCACGCCTCGTCATGCTGGGGCCCCTTGAGGGCGAGGCCGTAGCCGCCCTGCATCGCGAGCGACTCCTTGGTGACGTACTCCGAGTACTCGAGCCCCTTTGCCTCCATCCCGATATCCTGGAGGAACGCCTGATCGGCGCCGTACTCTCGGGCGAAGACCCCCTTCATCCGGCGGATCCCCTGCCCGACGACCACTCCGAACCCTTCGCCGCGCGCCATTTGATGTAGCACCTCGAGCGCAGCGTCGGCGTTCCCGAACGAGAGGTCGAGTCCACCGGCCTTCTCCGCGTCGAGGATGCCGTTCTCGAAGCACTCCATCACGAACGCCAGTCCCGTGGTGAACGAGATCGTGTCAATCCCGTACGTGTCGCAGTAGAAGTTCATCTCCAACACGAACGCCGGGTCGTAGATGCCGAGGTTCGAGGAGCCGCCCGCCGTCTCGTACTCCGGCCCGTCGACGAGGACCTTCTCGCCGGCGTAGGGACCGGTTCGCAGCTCGAAGTCGTCAACTGCATGGGAACAGGACATCGTGCAACCGAGCCAGCAGCCGTCCGGCATGTTCTGTGTGAACTGCTCACGCCAGATCGGCGACGAGATCCGGCCGGCCTCCGGATGGCATCCGAACTTGTAGTTGTGCGTCGGCAGCAGGTCGTATTCGTCCATGATCTCGACAAGGTGGGAGGTCCCCACACGCCGCATGTCGCACTGGCTCGGGTCCAGCTCGAGGATCTCTCTGTTGATCCGCTGCCCGGCGGCCTGTAGGCGTTCCAAATCGGCCGGCCGGTTCGACTGCGCGGTGACCGGTGGGCTCTTCACCACGAGCGCGGCGATCCGCTTCTCTCGAAACACGCTCCCGATCCCTCCGCGACCGGCCTGCTTGACGCGGACCGCTTGCCTTTTCTGATCGAAGAAGCTGAGGTTCAGGCATCCCCAGCGCGTGTTCTCGGCGCCGGCGCCGGTCGTCACCGCCGACACCGCCGCTACGTCCCTCGGAGCCTCGGAATCGGCGAACGCCTTCATCAACCGATCGGCGAGGACGTGGGTGTTGACGTCCTCCTCCGGACAGGCAAGGACGCGGACGACCCCCTCGACCCCATCGATGAAGACAACGACGTTCTCGGATGCTTTCCCCTGCAGCTCGATCGCATCCCAACCAGCGAACTTGAGGTACGGCCCGAAGTAGCCACCGACGTTCGAGTCGATCACGTTGCCGGTCAGCGGCGACAGGCTGACGACGATCGACTTCCCGGAACCGGGATACGCCGTCGTGCCGCCGACCGGGCCCGAAGAGATGACGATCTCGTTTCGCGGGTCATCCCACGTCGTCGACGGTTCGACCGCGTTCCACAGCCGCCAGAGGCCGAATCCCCGTCCTCCAATGAACGTCTCCTTCATCCGGTCGGTCACCGGACGAGCTTCCATCTCACCCGTCCCGACGTTCACGTACAGCGTCTCTCCCGTATAGCCCTTCTCGGCCACCTTGTGGTCGTAGGGCATCTCCGCGATGACACGATAGCCCGTTGGTGTCGGCATCTACTCCTCCTCACCCCATCGCCCTGCGGCGGATCGCCGATCGGTGTCGCTTCGAGGCGAGAGTGTAGGAAAGCGGCCCAGATTCCACAAGCTCAATCGGAACCGGGTTTCCCGCGCTCCGTCCTGTTGGTGTTGTCGGGCGCGATGGCACGATCTATGCTCTGCACTACGGGAGGGATGGACGATGGATCGAGACCGGATCGAGCGCGGCATGCAGGAGGTTCTTGCGGGGATCGGAGCGGATCGCCTGAATCCGGAGGTCCTGGCCAACACGCCGCGCCGGATTGCCGCGATGTACGCCGAGTTCTTCGAGAAACTCGACCAGGACCCCGGAGAGGTCCTCGAGGTGCTGTACCAGGAGACGTACGAGGAGATGATCGTCCTGAAGGAGATCCCGTTCTTCTCGATCTGCGAGCATCACTTCCTCCCGTTCGTCGGGACGGCCGATATCGTCTACATACCAAACGACGGCCGGATCGTCGGCGCGAGCAAGCTCGCTCGTGCCGTCGACGTTGCAGCCTCCCGCCCGCAGCTCCAGGAGCGGCTCACCACGCAGGTGGCCGACGCGCTGGTGCGAACGATCGATCCGCAGGGGGTGCTCGTCCGGATCGAGGCGACGCACCTGTGCATGACGCTGCGCGGAGTCAAGAAGCCGGGAACGAAGATGGTCACCTCAGCCATCCGCGGCTCCTTCTACGGCAACGCACCCCAACGCCAAGAGGCCTACGCCCTGATCGCGTAGAACCCCAAACACCTGTCAACGCAGGAGACGGTGGATAAGCCAGAAGCTCGAATGCAGAACACGCAGAGAGAGGCATAAGCTAGGGTTTCGGGCAGCAGAACGTTCACGCCGAAGTCATAGCGCACAGCGCCATCCCGGGGATCTGTCGGCGGGGAAACGCTCCGGCTCCGAGCAGGCCTTCGGTTTCCCACTGGATCCTCTGCGTTGATGCTCCCTGTTTCTCCGCGCCCTCTGCGTTTGAGCTGTTGCGGTCAGCCAATACGCCACCGGGCGATGCGCGGATCGTCGGACCTGAGCGGCGCAACGTCGATCGTCCGTCCACCGGTCCCTTCCACGACCTTCATCCGGATCGTCGGGCGGTCTCCGTGGTCGGCGTAGCGTGCCGCGAGCGCCGCGGCGAGTCGAACGTCCTCGCCGGTCGGCGCCCCGTCGACCAACGTCGTCGGTCCCATCACGTCGATTGGATCGATCCGAATCCGCCCGACTCCGAACCGCTCCAGCATCTCGTTCTCGCCACGGTCTCGGCCGACGATCGCCACCGCATGGTCGGACATCCGGAAGTGCCGGCCGATCTTCATCAGCCGGAACGCGTCCACGCCGACGTTCTTGGGGCCGTCGTGCGCAAACGCGTCACGGACCCGCGCGGCGTAGGTCGGCTCGATCAAGACGCACCCGCCGGCCGGCTGCGGGTAGTCAGTTATGCCGTACTTCACCGCCAGCGCCAGCTGCCGCTCGCGGCTCCGCCCCTGGATGGACAGCAGGTCCTCCTTGCGAAGCCAGCCCTCCTTCACGGGGAGCGTGTCCGGCAGTAGGTTCGCCGACAGCGGCCGGAGCAGCCGGTCTCCAAGCCCGCTCTCTTCGGCGGCCTGCGCGAGAGCCCGGAGATGCTGGGATTTGGGGCGCTGGCCGAGCACCTCGCCGGTGATCACGAACTGCGCGTCCTCCTCTTCCATCACGCGACTTGCCACCTTGAGCATGAAGATCCGGCAGTCGATACACGGGTTCATCCCTCGGCCGTAGCCGTGTCGAGGATGGCGGATGACCTCGAGGTGCTCGGCCGACGCGTCGACGATCCGAAGCGGCAGTCCGGCGTGTGCCGCCGAGGCGCGGATCCGCGCTCGTCCCCCCTCGTCCGCGCTGAACAGGTGCTGTACGTGCAGGAGTGTGACCGGCACGCCGAGCCGGTGAACGTGAACGGCCGCGAGCATGGAGTCGAGGCCGCCGGAGAAGGCGGCGATCGCCCTCACTCCGACCGGCGCTTCGGGTCTCTCATCAGCGTGCCCTCGGTTCTCCATCTCGCCTTCACATCCCAAGCTATAATCCTACCGCAATCGTCAACGAATCTCTGAGACGAAGGAGGAGTCTACCAATGCGCAAGACCTGGATCATCGGCGCGGTCGCCGCCCTCGTCGTCGGCACCGGCCTCACCGTTGCTTGGATCGGGGCTTCCGACCACCAGCTGGTCGTTCAGCCGACCCTCGCCCTGGCTCAAGAGGACTCCACCGGAGCCGTGGACCTCAATCAATCGATCACCGAGTCCGGTCATGCCGCGGTCAAGCAAGCGATCGATCTCGTCGGCCCGTCCGTCGTTCGGATCGATGTCACCGGCACCGTGAGCACCACGAATCCGTTCCTGGAGCTGTACGACGACCCGACGTTCCGTCGCTTCTTCGGCGACCCGCTCGATCTCGATCCTCAAGAGCGAACCACCCAGTCGCTCGGATCCGGACTCGTCTTCGAATATGAAGGGGAGATGCTGGTTCTGACGAATGCCCACGTCGTCGACGATGCGGACACGATCACCGTAACCGACATCAACGGGACCACATGGGACGCCGTCCTCGTCGGGGCCGATGAGGTGCTCGACGTGGCTGTCGTCCGCGTCGAAGGAGAGACCGATTCGCTCGTCCCGGCCCAGTTGGGCGATTCGGATTCCGTCGAGATCGGCGATTGGGCGATCGCGATCGGCAATCCGCTCGGGCTGTCGTACACCGTCACCCTCGGCATCGTCAGCGGGACCGATCGAGACATCGCAAAGCCGAGCGGCATCGGGAACTTCAACAACCTGATTCAGACCGACGCGGCGATCAACCCGGGGAACAGCGGTGGACCGCTGGTCAACGCGTTCGGTAAGGTCATCGGGCTGAATACGATCATCGCCCGCGGCACGACCAACGGCGTATCGATCGAGGGGATCAACTTCGCGATCGCGATCAACGGGGTGAGGGATGTCCTCCCGCAGCTCATCCGCCTTGGAGAGGTCAAGCGCGGGTGGCTGGGCGTACAGCACGCCAAGATCACCGCCGCAACAGCCGAGAAGTACGGGGTCGATCCCGATCAGACCGGTACCGTCATCGTGCACGTCTTCCCCGGCGATCCGGCCGATCTTGCTGGTTTCGAAGTCGGAGATGTCGTGCTCCGCGTCGGCGAGGTTCCAGTCGAGGGAACGGAGGATCTGAATCGAGAAGTCGGTCGTCTGAGCGCCGGATCGATCATCGACATCATCGTCCTTCGAGACGGCGAGGAGATGACGCTCACGGTCGCGCTCGGGGAGCGACCAAGCGAAGAGGATCTCCTGACGTACGAAGGCAGCGCACCGGAGAGCGGCGACGGCGAATCGGTCGAGGCATTCGGCCTCACCGTCGGTCCGATCACCGGTGTCGTCGCCCGTCAGCTGGGATTGAATTCAACAGACGGGGTCGTCATAATGGGCGTCGCTGCAGGGAGCCGGGCGGACTGCGCAGGTTTGACAGAGGGCGACATCATCCTCGAGGTCGACCATCAGGCGATCGAGTCGGTCGACGGATGGGATGCTACGATTACCGACCTCCCTCAGGATGCGCAGATCACCCTGACGATTCTGCGGAACGGCAAGCTCCGCTTTGTGACCCTCGAGTAGCGAGCGGACGGCTATACGGAGAGTGGCGCAGCTTGGTCAGCGCGCAGCGTTCGGGACGCTGAGGTCGCCGGTTCGAATCCGGCCTCTCCGAAAGCGGGAGTAGCTCAATGGTAGAGCCCTGGCCTTCCAAGCCAGTGATGCGGGTTCGATCCCCGTCTCTCGCTCCAAGCGGTCCTTCGGGCCCGCGCGGAGGTTCGCGCCCGACCCGGAAGATCGCTATTGACACGACCTAGCGTCCGACGCACACTGACGCTGCGCCCAGCGGAGCATAGCGGATGCTGAGTGCAAGGCGGGAAGAAGCACGAGTTTCCGCATTCGCCGTGCTCAAGGAAACTGGTCCCTGCCGCTGCGAGACCGTAGGCTCGCAGCGGCGGGAATGCGCCCGTAGCTCAGTGGACAGAGCAGCGGCCTTCTAAGCCGCTGGCCGGAGGTTCGAATCCTCCCGGGCGTACAGCAGCAACCACATGGGGAGCGTGGCGCAATCGGTTAGCGCACTAGGTTGTGGTCCTAGGGGTTGCGGGTTCGAGTCCCGTCGCTCCTCCTCGCGCGCAGAGCGCGCGGGCGAGTTGCCCCGATACGGCAACTCGCGCGGATGAGACATCACAGCTCACTCGCGCAAGCCCGCCGCGAAGCGAAGGTTCGATCATGAGTTTCGCGAACCGAAACTCATCCTCGCTCCGCAGGAGCGAGAACGCGCCCGTAGCTCAATTGGATAGAGTACCGGTCTTCGGAACCGGGGGTTGGAGGTTCGAGTCCTCCCGG
>Ga0272441_10007126_pt1 | contig 18318 bp, 27 predicted proteins | sample SSMProp6N_FD_193582 | JGI IMG/M metagenome (GOLD analysis project Ga0272441, IMG submission 193582) | Marine sediment archaeal communities from Little Sippewissett salt marsh, Falmouth, MA, United States - SSM-Prop-6N | ecosystem: Environmental > Aquatic > Marine > Wetlands > Sediment ... | reverse complement strand
TGTCTATGATGGTTTTTTGCATGAAGAAACTAAATAAGAAGAATCTAAGGTGAAATAATAAGTGAAAAATCCTTTTTTTGCTTGTTCTGCTGTGACCTATTTTGCTTGATCAGAGCGGTCGTAGTAGCAAGGCTGAATATGGTTAAATCTAGTTTTGCCAAATGATTAAAAAGGTGAACAGGTAGTTTTAAGTAGTTTGCCAAACAATAATAAAAGGTGAACACAGATGCCCGACTACTTGAAAGAGTTCCATGAAAGATTAAGAGAATTGGAAGGAAGTTTGGTTAGGGTAAAGGCTGTGAAAGAAATCGAGCCAAACGCCAAGGAATATTTGAACAAGTTATCAAAAGAGGATTTAATAGAACGTGTCAAATGGGGCTGGTATTGGGTTCCAACTAAAATCAGAGACATTTGGGACTTTTTAGGGAAAGATAAGAACTTCAAGGTAGTTTCTGCTCAAACTGCCGCCTCTTTCTGGAATAATGACTTTGTTCACAGGGATGTTTATGTCTTAAAAGTCAAAGACAAATCTTATGGGAAAGCATTGAAAGAATTCGGCAAAAAAAGAGGATGGGACATAGAAGTAGAGTATTCAAAAGACCCATCTAAAATCAAATACAGCCAAATTGGAAACTTGTTTGTCGAGGACATAGAAGACAACGTTATTGCGTGCTTGCAGAACTGGGCATTCATAGACGCCTTCGCCACCGTTTACGAAAACAGAAACAGAATCAACTTGGACAGATTGTACAAAGCGTCATACTGGAAGAGAGTTACAAAAACAAATGTCAGGGTCAAACAAGTCTTAGAATATGGCTTCCATCAGATGGCCAAATTAGGAGATGTAAGAATTCCCCACAAAGAACCCCGATTTAACGACAATTTTGTTAAAAGAGAAATCAATGAAGCAGTAGAAAAGGTTGTTGAACTTGGTTAAGCACTCTGACATCATGAACTTCCGCGAGGAAGAGATAGCTAAACTGATAGAGTACTTTTCCAAGCAGACGGACGGGTTTGAAAAGCCTAAAATCGTTACGATTGGCGGTTATGCCCTCCGAGCATTCTCAACACTATCAAGATACACAAGAGATTGCGATTTTGTCTTAAAGAAAACAAATGGCTGGTACCTGGACACAATTAAGAAGCTGCTACCCGAGGGCTTGGGTATAGAAACTTTTGAAAAAAGAGGCGATTATGGCTTTCTAAGATGCATAGGGCTCCTAAAGATTAATGGTAGACAAGCAAAAATTTCAATTGATTTCATGGAAGGGCAAGTAAGAGGAAGGACAGACGAGAAAGTGTTCTTTATCAATGACGAATTTTTGCAGAAAAGCAAGAAAAAGAGGATTCCTTTAGGTGGGAAGGATGTCGAAATTTTTGTTCCCGGCTATAGCGATTATTTGATTCTGAAGATAATGTCTGCTAGACCTAGTGACATAAGAGATGTTGCAACATTAGTTTGGAAAAAAGGCATTCCAGACGATCTGAAGGAAAGGGCAGACAAAATGCTGGCTTATCCCGAGATAATGGAAAAGAGCTTGAAATTGATAATTGCAGACATTTCTGACAGAAGATTTCTAGACTCGTGGAAAGGAACATTTGTCACAAAAGAATTTACTGAAGAGACAAAAGAGCATGTTCTGAAAAAACTGAAGGAACTATTGTAATTCCTTGAAATCCTGCATCGCTTAAATTCCCAAATAATTCTTCCGATATAGATTCCGTTAAAAATACAAAATATTTTCCTTCTATTTAATCTGCATATTAGAACATGTTTGCATTCTTTAGTTGTGAATAAAATATTATCTGTTCAGATCGATATCTGCAAATAATGGCACTGAACTAAATCGAGTCTTGTTGTTGTCTTAATGTTTTTAGTGCTTGTAGTATGGCTTTTGTTTTGGGATTATTGTTGTTTAGTTTGATGATTCTTAGTCTGCCAATTTTGTGTGATTTCACAATGCCTTCTTGTTCCAATATCTGGACGTTTCTATTGACTTGACAATAGGTACTGTTGACCTTGCGTACAAGGTCTATGATGTGGGTTTGTTTCACCTTAGACAATGTTTCTAGAATGTTTTGTCTGCACGAAGAAGCTATAATCTTGGATAACTTCATCTGGTTTCTCCTAGCGCATTGTATTCGCAGGTGTCATTTAAGAAGCGTCAGCGATTATACAACGAGAAAGGAGAGAGAGGTAACCGAAAATAGGTTTACTTTCATTTATCTCTGTATTTACCAAATATTTCGTCTTCCTTAAAGCCGAAATAGCCCGTAACTGGTTTTGGGTACGATTGACCTGAACAGGTTAATTATTATCCAAAACCCGAAGCTGACTGCTTCGGAGGCGCGTCACCGCCTAGCCCTAATCGAAGGGCAGAAAGAGATATAAAAAAAAAGAGGTGATAAAAAAATGAAGAAAAGAATCCAAAGAACAAAGCTTTCAGGATCCATTATACTATTCACAATACTATTGATCAGTAGCTTTACGGTTATTCTTGCTAGCCCAGCAATTGATGAACACGAAAAAGAATCTCTGCCACCATACCTTCTCAAATTATCAGAGCGTTTTGCTGAAGGAAATGCAACTAGATTAGCCCTAATTAGAAAACAAATGATTGCTCAATTAAAACGAAATCGTGAAATGATGCCTGCCGAAGGGAATGTTTTGAAAACCCTACCATCAGGCAGTCGAGGTGCTTCCTTTATCGATGAAGTTGATTGGATCCAGGAATATCATGGAGGAGACGTTTGGTGGGAAGATAATATAATTGGAGATTGGGATTATGCATATACACATTTACACACAGATGAACCGAATGCCGAAGCATGGGTGGCTTGTTGGATGGAAAGTTCTACATCTGGTGGAGGATTATACCTTTGCGGTAAAAAAGGATTACATTCGATAGGATCTGGATGGTATAATACCGTATGGGCAGCAGTTAGTAATGACACAGAAGCTGACTATGAAGACTGGGATTTTATTAATTTTGTCAATATGACTTATTCGTTTCCGTTATACTATTATCTAGGTAATTACGCTGGAACTTTCAGCGCCGTGATTGTCGGCTGTTATTCCTGGTATGAATCAGATAACAATTGTGTATATGTAGATATGTTTCAGGCATCAGATTAATGAAAACGGTATGAACATATTTATCCAAAGTAAACACTAACGTCAGATGTTCCGATTATCTTTTTCATTAGCAAGAATACTACAAACACCCCTTTTTTTCTGAATTTTTAAATAGTTATGTTTACAACTAAAACTTTGAAAACATCGTTTCAGAAAGGACGAGTTTGACCTGGATGATGAGGGATTACAAGGACGAACCCTGAAAGTCTATTTTTATGTGGTAAAAGAGAAAAGACCTGTTGGTCCAAGGGATGTCATGAGAGGCGTGCAACTCAGCAGCCCGAGTGTAGCCTACAGACATCTTCAAAAACCTGAAACCATGGGTTTACTAGCAAAAGACGACTATGGCAATTACATTGTGAAAGAAAAAATTGCTATCCGAGGGTATACTTGGATTGGCAGAATTCTTGTTCCGAATCCTCTAGTCTATTCCTTCGTTTTCCTAGGCATACTACTGACAGAATTTATTGTTCTAACCATTCATTTTTCCGTTGAAACTAATCAATTCAAAATTTTCTTCCTCTTATTGACTTCAATTACAATTGTAGCTTTAGTCTTGTTCCTTATTGAAGGATTAAGGATGTTAAGCAAAACCAGAACTAATCCATCAGAAAAAGCTGAAAGTAGCCCAATGACCGTTCCGGTATGAGAACGCAGGTGTTCTTCAGGGAGAGCTAAATAATATTTTATCTAAACATTGTACACAGGGAAACTACAGAATGTTTAGTTCAGCAAAGTTATCCTTTTCAAAGTTACGGGTTCCAGTGTTTCTGTTGACTTGTTTGTTTTTGTTATCCACCTTGAGTATTTGTGTTGCCTCTTCAACTACATCGGATACATTGTTTGGAGGAAGTTCAGATGACCTAGCGGTTGGGATTATTCAAACCGACGATGGTGGATATGTGATTGCTGGGACTACACATTCTTTTGGTGCAGGTAGCTCAGATTTCTGGTTGATTAAACTTGATACAACGGGTAACATAGAGTGGAACCGAACCTACGGAGGACCCGAAGCAGATACAGCAGCAGCCATTATTCAAACAAGTGACACAGGCTACGCTATATGGGGAACGACAAGCTCTTTTGGTGCAGGTGACACCAATTTTTGGTTAGTTAAGGTTGATTCTTCTGGAAACATACAATGGAACCAAACATATGGACAGACAACAGCAGAAGCAAAGTCTTTGACACAAACTAGTGACAGCGGATACGCACTAGTGGGAATCCAAGAAAACGGCACAAACAGTTCGGCATGGCTTGTTAAAACCGATTCTTTTGGTAACTTGCAGTGGAACCAAACATACCAAGACAACTCACACTCTAAAAACGTGTATTCAGTAGTTCAATTAGATGACAACGGATACATGTTCGCAGGAAGCACAAATGCTTTCAGTGAAGACATATCTCATGATGGCTGGCTTGTTAAAACCGATTCTGAAGGCGTCATGCAATGGAACCAAACTTATGACTTGAATGGAGGCTTTGATTACGTGCATGCTCTGGTTAAGACAAGCGACGGTGGATACACGTTTGCAGGCAATACTGGCGGATTCCTTGGTCAAGATATATGGATAGTTAAAATAGATGAAAACGGTAATACCATCTGGAATACAGTTTGTGATACACCAGAACCAGCCTACTCCAACTGCCTGACGCAAACAAACGACGGGGGTTATATTGTAACTGGAAGCACGAACTACCTTACGGGATATTTCCGTAGCTACATGTTCTTGATTATGGTGGATGCGAATGGAAATTTACAGTGGAATAGTACCTATGGAGGGTTAGGCGATAATAAAGCACTTTTTGCCGTTCAAACTGATGATGGTGATTATGCATTGGCAGGCACAACACGGTTTTCGGAAGAGGGAGCACATTACGATATCTGGTTCGCCAAAGTTGACCACTTAGGCGAGCCCATTCCAGAGTTTCCTTCATGGTCCCCTGTGTTGGTTGGGATGGTTGCTTTGGTGGCTATGATGACTGTTTACAGGAAAAAACTAAAGAAGCTTCGTGGATGGGCTACAGCCTAGATGGACAAAACAACGTAACCTTAACAGAAACCACCTTAAACCTAACAGAGAGCTAGTTGATGACCCGCACCCCTACCATCTGTGTAACAGACACAGTAGTCAACACTGTAATTTTAGAAGCAATCAACATTTCTCACCTTTAGACTATACAGTAAACTTTTTTCTGACTTCTATATATTGGCAAATTTGCAAAAAGCCAATTAACTTTTCTAGGAAAGGTGTTTTTAAAAAAAGGGGAGTTGCGGGAATTATTGACGGGTGATATCACCACTGGTCGCTGGTTCAAGTCCGGCCCTCGGCACCACTTATATACCTTGGAATAAGTTAGCAACAAATTGGCAAGCTAGCGACAAACCATTATTTTGGTTTTCTGAATGTTTTATCTGAAGCAATGAAACTTAGGTATGTAACTGTGTTTCATGGTCTTTTATTTGCATGTTTGGGGTAACAGGCTGGTTGGTGAAATAATATGGCAACAAAAACTGTAGCAAAAGTTCAGCGAGAATTGAACAGCTACCAAGGACTTACAACATTGAACATAGTATTTGGCGGGCTGGTGATGGCCTTTGCAATCAGCTTTATTGTCCAAAGCATAAACGCAATGGTACAAGCTCAGACTATACTAATCCCTCAAATACTGTTAGTGGGGATTGGGGTTGCTGCTGGGGGGCTTGCGATTCGTTGGCTTATTTCCAGCGCAGAACTACTGGAAGGCGTAACTGACCTTAAAGACGAATACAACAAAAACAAAGCAACCCAAGACGACGAACAAACAGTAAACCTGCTAGTTAAAATGACCTCTCATTACCGCCAAAACAAACCCACAATCAAAACAATGATGACCCTCAGCAGAATTGCTGGAGCATGCTTCCTAGTTAATGGAGCATACATCCTAGTTACTGTGGCAATAGGTTTTGGGGGATTTTCCACGTGGGAATTGTTTCTTCAGGTTCTGGGTGCAGGATTCAATTTCGCGATGGCAGGAGCAAGTTTTGCCATCCCTCATTTTTTTGGTAACTACTCAAAGGTTTGGGATTACCGCATTGAACAAACCATGAAAGCTGAAAACCAGCTACAACAACAGCTGGGGGATTTTGAAGAATGAAACAGAAAAGAACCCACTATGAGATTTTCTGGGAAATTCTAACCTACTGCAAAAAACCAAAATCCTTCACTAGCATAATTAATCGTTGTAATCTTAACTCCAAAATTGGGCAAAATCATATTGAGTTTTTGAAAAAAAGAAGTTTCCTCACGGAAGTAGAAAACAACGGAATGACTCTGCTAAAATCAACAGAGCAAGCAACTCAGTACACAATGCTATTTAGCAAAACTTACCGGGAACTTTTTGACAACAGCCCAGAATTCAGACTCTGAAAACTTGGTTCCTGTAGTTTAGTCTGATTTTTTCTATGTTTTATTCTTAATGTCTATGAATTATTTTATCCCCCAAAGGATGACCATTTGAATCATGGTTAGGTGGCAGAGTTTTTCTGTAATTGTTGGTTTTTCGACATCAACAATAGGCGTCATGTTTCTAGGGGTTACATTTCAAATTATCGGACCAATTACTAGTTTTGGGGGTCCGTATTTTTCATAAACAACTGCTTTCATTTTCATTGTTGTTAGTATCTGTGTTCGGTTTTTCGGTAAGCCTTTACAGAGAAGACGAGGGTTAGTGTGGAAAAAATGTATCTTAACAAGGTTGTCCACCAGTTGGCGAGGGGATCATGCATGCCTGGGTCTGCTATTTGACCCAAAGTAAGGACAAGAAAGAAAGAATTCAGAACTAGAAAAATGGCTTCTAGACCAATAATTCCAATCAGTCCAACTTTTTTGCCAAACAAAAACAGGGAAGCAAAAACGGCTATCAGCGCGTATATAGCTACGACTGTTAGGGCGCTGTCAAGATCGTTGAATTGGTATTGGTCCATTGCCACTACGTAGCCCCCAAAAAGCAAACGAAACATCAGTGTTACGAATAGCGCTTTGGCGTTCCAGGTTAATTCCATCAAGTTTCTCTCCTTTTTACACATGGTTAGTTTTTGTTTATAATTCAGCCACTGATGTGTTGAAACCTTTGACAATGAGCCATATTGCCAGTATCATTTCTTGGAAGGCTATAGGGGCAGCTAAAAAGTCCATCCATTCAGGGTTGAAACCATACATACGCACGGGGGTTGTTGCTAGCCATAGGGCGCCTCCGAAGAGTCCTAGGATGGCTATCCATTTGGGAGTGAGTTTAGTTTTGTACAGCAGGTAGTTGAATATGACTGCACCAATTGGGAATGAGAAATCGACTAGAAGACTGCCCCATTCTCGTATTCCTAGAAGTAAAGCGCCTGTAGTTTCGAAATATGAGATGTCAGGGGTTGATGCGTTTACAAATTGGTTGCTTAACGACAGCAGCGCCAGCAAAATTATTGTGTTTAGAAAGATGGTTAGGCCCTCGAATATTCGGGTACAAACATATCCAAGAGCTAAGCCTTCATTATATTTTTTCAGGATTGGAAATATTGCAATTGGAATGCCGACAACTGCGGCAGTTGCAGCTATTTCCAGAAGTGCTCCAAGTATAACTTGGTTTTCATTTTCAGAAACAGTGGTGAGATAGTCTGGTTCATAAATAGCTAAAGAAAAAATACCGCCTACTATGAGGATAACTGTCGCAATTAGAAATAATATTCCCACAATTATTGCTGTTTTTCTAGTAGAATCCATTTTTTAATGCCTCAAATTTATGTGTAAACATCTTAGAGTCAATATAATATATGAGTGTTTGAATGTGCACGATGCTCAAGATTTTTATGTGTTTCCATCATACTTTCAGACCGTGAATTGACTATGAATTCAGTTATTGAAGCAATAAACAAAAGACACTCTACACGAGCATATGAAACTGAACCCGTTCCAAAAGAGTTAATCAACGCAATTATTGAAGCTGGTAATCAGGCTCCTTTTACTTCTGTAACACGTTCTCAACCTTGGCGATTTGTTGTTGTCCAAGACCCCGATTTCAAGCAAAAACTCTTTCAAACCGCATTTCCGTTCTGGAAAAATGCGACAGATGGTATGAAAGAAAAATATCCTGAGCTTTATGAAATGGCTACTTGCCTCTATAATGCTATGGACAAACCTAAAGACGTAATCTACTATAATGCGCCTGTCATCATTTTTGTGATAGGACCCGCAACTGGTGGATCAGTAAGTTGTGCACTCGCATGCGAGAACATGATGATTGCTGCTACATCTTTTGGTCTCGGAAGTTGCTATACTGGATTTGGTGCAATGGTAAAAGGTAATCCTGACGTAGTAAAAGCACTTGTACTAAACGAAAATGAACAGATATACGGTCCCATCCTCATTGGCTATCCTAAAAAAAGCCCTTCTTTAGCTGTATCTGATGCATTAGAAAGAATTTGTGCAATCAAAAAAGAACCAACGACCAAATGGATATAAAAACAATCTAGCTTGTTTGGGGTTAAAATTTAACCCCACCCAAGGTCAAAAACGAAGTATTTGAAAGTTTTACGTCAATAGCATATCTTAAGATAGGGTTTATTAAGGGTGCTGAGAATATTATATATTGTTGGCGGGGGAGCAAGCTTAGAACCTTTTTGCGTTCTAACAACGAGTGAACCAATCAAAAAGGCGAAAGATTGGGAAACGACTAAAACGTTGTTGTTACGGGCCAAACAAAAGTTCAAAGGCTTAGACCCCGCTTAACAAGAATCAATCTTATTTTTCAAATGGAGGTCGATAAAATGGTTGAATATGATGATATTGTACGTCCACACGTAAGAATGTGGCAATTTGCAAGATGTGTTACGGGAAACACAGAAACCGTATCAAAAAAGATGGAGGGTTCGGAGAAACATGACTTTTGTAAAGTTGATAAAGTTTACAGAATCCATGTTCAAGAAATAACAATTCCCCAAAGAGAATTGAATAAAATCTGTTAGGATTCAGATAGAAATTCTATGTGGCCATATAAATTGGTTTTAGTTAGCATATTTGTAATGGAGGAAATAACATGAAGGAATTGAGTGGAATACAAAAAGAGACATATGATTACATAAAAGCAGTGGGTGAAATTCAGACTACCAATTTGCCAGATAAAAGAATGTGGGGAGCAATACCCAATCTTGCTGAATTGGGATTAGTTGAGGTTTTCAAAAAATATACCAGCTATTTTAGAAGTAGGAAAAAGAAATTTGTGAAAATAAAAGATAATTATGCACGAGCATAATTCTTTCAAATTTTCTTTCAAAAACTCGGTGAAATACATACCGATTTTTAATTATCTGCGGCGTCTGCGTCTTCCAGGTTTGTATTGACCATTTCCTCGGTCTAAGATAACCCTTTTATTATAATTATTGCGGTTGGTGACTCTGGGTCCATCGTTGTGTCTCTCTTTTCCCTCTACTTTGGGAGTTAGATTACGGATTTTGCCCGCCTTAGATAAGGAACCATGTGAAGGCATAAATTCACCTCCTAATTGACAACTTCTATCAGTTTATCATTTTCAGAAGCACACACGAATGGGAAAGTGTTCCACACGAACTCAAAAACAGTCTCTAAAACAAAACACTTGATGATGTTTAAGTAACTGCTGTATGCGCCTTGCTCTCAAATTCTCAACACCATTTATAAACCCTACATTCTGCCATTAACAACATAAAAAAAATACTTATCAAAACCTAGTGTTTATCTGTGATAACGAGAATATTATGAATGTGCTTTGTTGATCCACCTTTTGTGCTTTGACATAGTTTGAAGTAGATGTCAAATTGATTAAAGACCCTGTAAAGAAAGCTAACTTGATTTCGGTTATGAGAGATTATGACCGGAAACGAACCAAGACAAAAAAGCGTGGCATAGATTTCACAGTTTCACCTTCTGAAAACGACAAAAAAATTTTGATACGTGCGATAACAGAACCTAAATCTAAATCAGGTTATATCGGTGTTGATACTGTGCGGGAAATGATTGAGTTTCTGGAAACTAATAATTATGATAAAGGAATCCTTATCGGACAAAAATTCACTAACGGAGCCAAAAGAGAAATGAAGCGAGCTAACATTGAACTGTTGTCAGAAATTTTTTCGCCTAATTTTAAGTTGGAACGAGTCTACTCCACAATACAAACTTACGTGGAGAAATTGTGCAAACTAAAATGTGGTAAAATTCCTATGAAGGATTCTGATTGCAAAGGATTTGCTGAGGGTAATTACTCTTGTGCTATCCGATTAGTGAGTGATAATGCTGACTTTCACTATGAGAAAGACTGGTTAACCTTTTTAGAAAGAGACTTGGTGAAACTTTTAGCAATCGAGAGAGAATTGAATGAGTAAATGGATTCTATTAATCTTGTTTTTTAAGGGCATACTGTGCGAAATCTTCCCAAGCCTTAAAAAATGCTGCGTCAAAGGTATTTTTACTATCCATAGTGTCAGATAAGCCAGTGAACATCTCCTTGACTTCTTTGAGTTTTTTATAGCCAAAATCTTCAAGTTTAACAATATAGGGTTGAGGGGGGGAATTTGACATTTTCAGTGCTGCAATCATTCCACTCAACGCGTGAACATAACCATTAATCCATTCATCGTCTCCAAGTTTTTTCACGGTCAGGTCCAAAAATTTTTGAGCTTTTGCCCAACGCCTTTTCTTAAGTAATGGAAAGAATTCCTGAACCGTCTTCAATGAGAGACGCCCATGGACTCCATGGACAGCATGAGTTCTGGATAAATGCACGGACAATCCTCTTCGAGTCCTGAACTTTTTGTCGCAGAGTAAGCAACGGAACATATTAAACACAAAATCTTAGGTTTGCGTTGAGTCGCGTGTATATGTAATATTACCCAGAAAGACTTAAAAAATGTCGCGAGAATGTGCAGTCAATATGGAGTTTGATTGCGTCGGCTTAATTCAATTAATTTTGGTTTAACCCTCGAGGTAAAGCATCTTTGGTGTTGGACTCCATTGTTGTTAAGGAATGTTAAGATGATTGAGCAAAGAAGCGTTTTAATAAAAAGATGCCCTGAATGTGGAGAATCTGTTATTTTACAAGATTCAAGGAATGCAGAGGTTGTGTGCACAACCTGCGGTTTTGTTTTAACTACAGATATGGCCGACTTAGGACCTGAATGGCGAGCCTTCACACCTGCAGAACGAAAAACAAAAGTTAGAGTGGGGTCTCCCCAAACCTTTATGCTTCATGATAAAGGGCTTTCTACAAAGATAGATTGGCGGGATATAACTGGTTTTGCTCCAGAGAAAAGGGCACAGTTCCATCGAATTCGAAGGTGGCATCAACGAAGTCGAGTCTCCAATTCAACAGAAAAAAATCTTACAAGAGCTTTGTCAGAAATTTCCAGAATATCTGATATGCTCAATTTACCAAAGAATATTGTAGAGACATCTGCGATTACTTATAGAAAGGCAGTTTACCAAGGTTTAATACGTGGTCGTTCAATCAAATCAGTTGCTATTGCAGCTACTTATTTGGCTTGTAGGCAAAATAAGCTTGTAAGAACTATTTCAGAATTGTCAGAAGCTTCAGGTGTCAATAAAAAAGAGATTGCTTCAAATTATCGATTCTTAGTAAGAAAATTGAAGTTTTTTGTTCCGCCTGTGCGACCAAATCAGCACATAACCAAGATTTCTAATAAAGTCGGCTTAGATGGATTAACCGAGGGAGTTGCCCATAAAATACTCAGGGCTGCAAAAAAGCAAAGATTGACTTCCGGAAGAGGGGCTAAAAGCATTGCAACAGCTGCAGTTTACATAGCATCAAAGGTTACGGGAGGAAACATAACCCAGAGAGAGTTTGCCGAAGCTGCCGATTTGACAGAGGTTACAATACGAAATAGGTATCGAGAAATGATGAGACGCCTTTCTGTCGTTATTAGCCTTTGAGAAGAAAAGGAGATTGTGTTAAACACTGAAAATGTTGAAGAGGTGAAATGAATGAAAAAAGGAACAGTTAAAGAGTGGAGATGTGAAAGCGGTTACGGATTTATTGAAACAAAAAAAGGAAATAACCGAGTTTTTGTGCACCATAGTGATTTAGTAGGTGCAGCTTATCTTCAAGAAGGAGAAAAAGTTCAGTTTGAACTTGAAGAAACAAAACAGGGACCTAAAGCTACAAAGGTAAAACCAATATTTTTGTCAGCTTTTTAACACGCAAATATTGAAGCAGAGGCCCTGGAAGCATCTTAGGCAGACACTATACAGACTATAGTCCTGAACGATTGAAAAAACATGAGAATCGTGTTGAAAGATGCAATTGAGTGAGGGGGATAACTTGAGAAGTTCAATTTTAAAGGCAGTTCTGCTTATTGTCTTGGTTTAGTTGTATTGTGTGGTGTTGTGGTTGGTTGGGTTAAAATTTAACCCATATAAAAAAGGGGGATTTGCGGGATTTTGGCGGGTGATATCATCATCTGTCGCTGGTTCAAGTCCGGTCCTCGGCACCATTACACTTTCTTTTAGAAAAGAAGCTGTACTAAGAATGTTTGTGTTTTGTTGAATACTGTTTAGTAATTTAACGTTTAACTAAGAATAGGTGGGTAATAGTCATCTAAAGGTAGACTTGGTGAAAGATTTTAAATTGGGAAATATTTATGTTGTTATGTTGGTTTTCTGCCCGGGATTGAAATGAATGTTCTTGAAGTCTTTCTAATTTTTGTATTGGGTTTTGCTGTTGGGGTGCCTTCATCGATGGTTGGGCTTGGGGGAGGAATTATCATTGTTCCTGCTCTAATCATTCTTTTTCAAGTGCCTGCCCAAAATGCGATAGCAATTAGCCTTGTTGCAATTCTTGGAACAACAGTTTCTTCTACTATTGGTTACATAAAACATAAACAGGTTGACTATAAGCTGGGTTTATTATATGATATACTTGATGTTCCAGGTATCGTTATAGGTGCGTACATAACCACGTTCTTGCCAGGAAATATTTTAGCCGGAATCTGTGGTGCCTTCATTCTTTTTATTACAATACTTTTGATAAGAAGCAAGCGAAAGCCTGAAGCTCCTGTTTCAATTCCTGGAGAAAGTGGAACAAGAGAATGGAATAGGATTAGAATTGACCATAAAGGACGAGCAATTAGTTATGCTCTTAGGAATCCGCTCTGGGCATTAACCAGCAGTTTTGTTGGAGGACTTGTTACTGGCTTGGCTGGTTTAGGAGGGGGAATAACCGATGTCTCATCTATGATTTTGCTTGGTATTCCTACACATATTGCAGTCGCGTCTTCTGAGTTTGCTATGGCTATCACAAACGGGGTAGGTGTAGTTACTCATGGTTTACTAAATAATCTATTAATTGAATATGCAATTCCTTTGACAGTTGGAACAGTTATTGGAGCACAAATAGGAGTTGTTCTTGCAAGGCGTGTAAAAGGAAAAATAATAAGAAACATTCTAGCAATTCTTGCTATCGTATCTGCGTTAAGATTACTCTATTATTTCTTCACAACCTAATTTCAGCACTCGTTTTCAGTGTGTCGGTCAGCTTGAAACACAAGATCAAGAATATAAAAGAAATTTTATTCTAAGAAAGGGAGAGTTTGCGGGAATAGTTGGCGGGTGAAGTCACCATCTGTCGCTAGTTCAAGTTCGGCCCTCGGCACCACCACAGTTTCTTTCAGAAAAGAAAGCTTGAGGCTTGATGTTGCTTTTTCATAAACACCTTTCAGTCTTTCTGGATTAGTCAGTTAGATGTTCTGGTGTCCTTGATTTTGTGGTGTAACATCAGAGAAAGGATTATTACAAGAGTAAAAGTTCCAAACAAGATCACTAGTTCACCAATTTGGTTATATCCAAAATAGTAAAAAATGCCTCCAACAAATAGGATTGTGATGGTAAACCAAAATGATCTTAAGGGTATAGTAATTTTCTTTTCCCTCGCAATAGCAATAACCTTACTTGTTTATTATATTCCAAGCTATTTTATTTTAAAATCGTCAATAGCTTCAGTTTCATCTTCAATTCTTTCATTATTAGGTTTATCTGCTCCTGTTCAGCATATTGAAGACCATGTAATTCTTGGAAACTATGAAATTGTCAGAGATTGTACTGGAATTCAGGTGATGGCTGTTTTTCTGGGCCTAATTCTACCCTTGCCTAAAGCATCTTGGAAAAAGAAGGCTTGCAGTCTAATAATCTTAGGAGTCTTGTTATATGTTTCAAATCTATTTCGAATTGTATTAGAAATTTGGTTAGTTGAAACTGGAATTTTACCTTACTCTATTGCCCACTACCCACTAAGTCTAATAATGGGAATTATTGGTGTATTCTTTTTAGTAATAGTTAACAACTCCATAACCCCTGAATTTGGAGATTATATTATATCAGTAATAAAAAAATTGGAATACATTCTGAAAAGTAGAAGTTGGAGATTTTCTTTGTTTTGAAATGAATATTGTTGCTAACCCTACAAAAATACCAAGCAATATTGATTCAACAGGGAACCCTGGAATAATCTCCCACCAATTTCCATCATCCGTTGAACCCCCAGAATTAGTATTTACTTCAACAGTATCAGAATTTTCAGCTCCAAGGTGAGTTATGCTGCCTCCCCATGAAACCTTAATTCTGGTTGTTCCACCAAAAGTTTCGGGAATTACAAACACATCTTCAAATGTACCATCAGACCGGGAAACCACTTTGTTAGTGTCACCATTGTATCCATATTTTATGATTACTGTTTGCCCAGATTGGGCTGGTGAGATTTCACCACTAACAGTCAGTTCACTTCCTTTGTTAATTCGTTTATGTGAAAGATCAATACTAATACTTGTTGGGCTTCTTAAGCTGGGTTCATTTACAAGAGGATAACTATCTTCAATTCCATAACTTTCATCAATAATATATGGGTGATCCCAAATCCCATCAGAACCTGACTGATCTTGGTTTGCTCCCATAAACATATCAATTTGGGGAAAAGGATTATTACTCCAAAAGTTGCCTCCCGTTGGATATTCCCCATTCCAAACATTGTTCTCACCTGCAAAAGTTTCAACATGATTTGCATTATCGATGAAAGTGTTGAAAGTAATAACATTGAAATTAGAAAAATCTAAATCGATGCCATCATCCAAATTCTCCTTGATGATATTAGAGTTGATTGTGTTCTGATTCGAAGTATCTCTGATTTCTATGCCATCATCCTGATTTCCTTGGATAACATTTTCAAATACTTTGTTTGATCCAGAATTTTCTGATAAAATAATTCCATCCGCCAAATTATTGATTACATGGTTATATTGAATAACACAAACTCCTGATCTTCGAAGCAAGATTCCATCTTCAAATCCTTGAATAGTGAAATTCATTATTGTTATTCCTTGTCCATTGTAAACATGGATTCCACTTCCCTCTCCATTTCCAGTTAATCGATGACCTTGTCCATCGATAATTGAATTACTGCACTCAATATCAATGCCTGTCCCGATTTCAAGATCAGTTTCTACTATGAATTTTCTAACTCCCTCAAATGTAGATAAACGAAATATTGGAGCATCTTCAGGAATAATTGTACCATCCTGTTTAATGGTAATTGTATTTTGAGCTTTAACAACTTTTATTTGAAAAAACATCGAAAAAGTGAGGGAAAAAAGAAATACAAAAACAAAGAACAAAATTTTATACCGTTCAACTTTTGGACTTCCCATAAGATTTTGTCCCCATTTATACATTTTGTCGATATTGCTTATGAAATCATTGGTAAGATTTGTAATCAGTTTACTCCACTAACATCTTCAAGTTTGCTTTTTCATAAATTTATTTCAATCTGACTTTCTTGATTGCATGGATAAGAAAGAAAAAGGGTAGATGGAAGTTTTTAGTCTACTTTTTTTCCGCATTTTTGGCAGAAACTTGATTCTGGTTTAAGTGGTGCTCCACAGTATGTGCAGAATTTTTTGTCCTTAACGGGAAGAACTGGTTCCTTGGGTTCAGTTGGTTGAGTTTTTTCTTTTATGTTGAAGAATCCTACAGCTGCCATTATCCAGGCTACAAACTTTAGGATTTCGCCTATTACTGGTATAGCAGCCCCTATCAATAGTATTAAGCCTGCAGTAGTGAAGATATGTTCTCCAGATTTTTCAGATAGTGTATCTAAAGATTTTTTGTAGAATATTGCTCCAATTAGGGAGAATCCGTAGAGTATAAGGACAGTGATTATTAGCAGTCCGATTCCAGCGAAAGGTAATGCAGTTGGTGAAGTTGCAGTTGAAGTTATTGCAATTCCGAAGGCAAACATTAGGATTAAAGCGACTAAGGCGATGACTCCAATGATGCCAAAGATAAAGCCGTAAAGTGCGTTTTTGAAAATGTCGTTTTCATCATAGTAGTCTGCCATTCCTTTCATTGCAATTAGGACAAGTATTATTCCAATCAAATTAAGAAATGGGATTGCAAGCAGAATTGCGCCAATTCCGCCTAAATTTTTGTTTGATTCCAAAGACATTTTTGAACCCCTGATGTTGGGTTATTTCTTCTAAATGCTATTTAAAATATATGGCTTAATTTTGCACCCGAAAGGCTCAGGTTTGTTTTTATAATTTTCTTTTAACATAATTCTTAAAACATGTTAAGTCCATTGAGTAGTATCCTTTGGGGGAAATTACCGTGTCTATCTTGGATGACATGTTAGATCCGTTTGAGAAAGTGATTTGGAGGGGAAGACCTGACAAGAAGGCTATGATGTTATGGGCTTTTGGTGGTATTCTGTTAGGATTGTTTTTCTTTGCTTTTTTTCTATTGATGATATTTTCAGGACAAAACATTATTGGTTTTCCATTATTTGTTCTTGCTTGGGCAGTTGGGTTGATGATTATTCCTTCGTCGATGCAAGTCAGGAAATATCCGAATGCAGAGTATATGATAACCAATCAAAGGTTACTAATCAAGGATGGGCTCAGGAAAGAGGATGTTTGGTTTACTAGGCTTGAAAAGATAAAGAAAGTCGTTGTCAAAAAAGGCATCACAGGTAAGATTTTAGGTACTGGAAAAATTTCCCCCGTTAACTGAGACTTATCCATATTATCCGAAACATCGAGGATATAGTGAAGGGGGAATGAACAGAAAAGTGGAAGTATACAATCTTGTTACAGAGGAATATGACGAAGTAGCCGAACTTGAGCTTTATCAATTGATTATCTCTCATCCCTTTCTTGATGTAATGAAAGAGCCAAATAAGATACAAAAAATTCTTGAAGAAGCCATATTTGGAGCTGGAACAAATTACATCAACTGCGCTTACTGTGGCTACCGATACGACTTAAACAAAGAAGGAAAATGCCCACATTGCGGAGGAACACACAGAAATGATTAACTCAAATATCTAATCCACAATTTCTATGATTGTTTTTCTTCTATTTCCCCTTTTCAAAAAGCAAATAATGATTAACTGCCATCATTGCTCCAATTCCGGCACAAGCATAGGTATGGAGACTCCATCCATTTTTTTGCCATTCTTCAATCACTTCACCAACATTCTTATGATCCCCAATTTGTACACATTTCCATTCCTTCAAAACGAATCACCTCAAAAATAATTATTAACGAAGAAATTAATCAATTTTAACCTAATTTTCATGTTTGCTTTAGGGGGAGGGAGTTTGTGGCTAGAAGTAGTAGGACCTAGCAAAAAATCATGCCATCCTACTTCTACTTTTGAATAGTCAGAAAATTGATTCCGCAGGGGGGTCATTGTGTCCTTCTCTACATTTCCTCTTGATCCATTGCGATTTGTCCTTCATCGACCAGTTTTTCGAAGAGTTTCTCTGCTTCTTGGTTTGATAGGTTGGGGTTTTGGGATTTGGTTATGGTTTTTGCTGTCTTTAGGCAGTTTGTTATGTTGTTTTTATTTCGTTCATCTCTCTCTTCGCCTATTGTTCTTTTGGAGCGTAGGTTTAACTTAGCCATTTTCTGAAATGGGTTGGTTAGCTGAAGGGCAGTCAGTGACTTTTCGGAGCCAAAAATGAGTCAGTAAGTGACGTTTTCCAGGGATTAGTGTGGTTAGTTAGATGGATGTAGACAAAGAAATTGAGTGTGTTCTTTCTGGTGTGTGGGATCACTGAAAAGCCCAGATAAGCTGCCTCCGGATCCTTCTAAGGTCTGTGGAAACTGCCTATACTT
>Ga0272441_10007125_pt1 | contig 18319 bp, 20 predicted proteins | sample SSMProp6N_FD_193582 | JGI IMG/M metagenome (GOLD analysis project Ga0272441, IMG submission 193582) | Marine sediment archaeal communities from Little Sippewissett salt marsh, Falmouth, MA, United States - SSM-Prop-6N | ecosystem: Environmental > Aquatic > Marine > Wetlands > Sediment ... | reverse complement strand
TTGGCATCTGCCTTGACTTCTCCGGAAACAAAAATATCTCTTGTCTCTTCATGGGGAAACATGACAAATTTGAAATGATATTTGATTAAAAATCCAGATAAAATCAATAGAATCACAAAAGATATCAAAACAAGCCCTCTGTAAGGAAGAATTTTTTGAATAAATTTTCCGTATTTTTTTTCGACATTTTCAAACCAGTGGGTTTGAATGCTGGTTACTTGTTCTTTTGGGGTCTTTCCGTTTAATCTATTCAAAAAAGGAATGTCCAAATCCATGTGCCCGGGAAGAATAAAAATGGATTCAAAAAAACTTGCTCCCAAGACAAGAAAAATGATCAACGGAATAGGCTGGATAAAATTCCCAAAATGACCTTTGAAGAAATATAAAGGAATAAAGGCAACACACGTTGTGATGATGCTGGCCAAGACAGGAAGGATCACATAAGATGTCCCCTTCACCACAGCTTCCGAGCGCTTCATCCCCTGATTGACTAAACGCGTAATGTTTTCGGCCACCACAATGGCATCATCAACAATAATCCCCATCACGATGATAATCGCCGCCAAGGTCATCCCGTTAATGGTCTGGCCCATTAATGAGGCAAAGATCGCTGTAAAACAAAGCGTAAAAGGAATCCCCATGGCTACCCAAAGGCCTGCACGCCGATTAAGGAAAAGAAACAAGGTGATAACAACCAATACAAATCCAATCGTCCCATTAAAGCCGATCAGAGATAATCTGTTTCGAATATCAATCGATTCATCATCCAGAAAAACAAGCTTGATCGATGTGCCTTGAAGATTATTCTCTTTGAAATCCTGGACGACTTTATTGACAGCATCCAGCGCTTCAATAATGCCATAGGAGCTGTTTTTAACAACGTTGAGAATGATCGCCTGGCGGCCATTTACTTTTCGGATCTCTTTGCTCTTTTCAAAGCTTTCAATAATATCGGCGACTTCTCCCAAACGCACTACTTGGCCTTCGAATCCTCCTTGAATAATCAGATCCTCAAGTTCCCCAACAGTATCTAATTCCGATACTAAAGTAACCTGGGGCTCCTCGCGGGTTTCAATATTTCCAGCAGGTTTTCTGACATGATTATTTTTGATTTCCTGCATAACGGTATTAAAAGGAATTTCGTATTTCAGAAGTTTCTTCGGATGGACCTTTATTTGAATCTCTTCTTGAAGATAACCGCGTCGGTTAACACTATTGACCTGGGAAAGATTGAGAAGTTGGTTTTCAAGGGCATAGGCGTATTCTTGTAAATTGCGTCTTTGGTCATTATTTAAAAGGTGAACGCCTTCATTATAGAGGGCAATATCAATAATCGCCTTTTTGCTGGTTTTAAAAACCCGAACATGCGGATCATCAATGATTTCATCCGGAAGATCAACATCCGAAACCGTGTTTCGAATCTCGGTAATCACCTCATCAATATTGGAAATGTCCTGTTCCAGTTCAATGGAAACACTGGACTGCCCCACACTGGTTGTGCTGGTTACTTTGTGCACGCCATCCAGCCCGCGAACCGCTTCCTCAATAGGTTTGGTCACAAAATACTCGACATCTTCGGCCGGTGCCCCCTGATAACTGACAGAAACACTCACCCTGTCAAAGGTGATATTGGGAAGTTCTTCTTTTTTAGTATTATTCCAAGCAACGACACCACCAATAAAAAAAGTGATGAAAATGAGGTTGGTCAGAAGATGCTTTTTGGCAAAATAAGCTATAAGTCTTTCAAACATATCTGAGAAAATGTTAAGAAGATAACTATTAATATTGTTATTAAAAATTTACTTATTATACTATAAAATCAAATTTTGGAAGGAAAATTTTTGGTGAAGAAAAAGGCACATATGTTGGCGGTATGGAAAGACCGTTTAAAAGGAGAATGGCCTGTGGCCTGTTGTTTGCAATTGGTGGAGGTGCGGGGAATCGAACCCCGGTCCTTAGATTGGTTTGCATAGGCCTCTACATGCATAGGACATTTTTTAGCCTTACTTGATAAACTCCAATGCCCATGATTTTACCAAGCCAGCTTCCAAAGATTTAACTTTTAAGTCGAAAGCATCCCTAAAAGCGATCCTGCTAGTATCCTTCTATTAGCCCGCAGGCATTGCTAATAAAAGGGCTTAGTTTATATTTAAACTAAGGCAGGTTGTGCGACTGCATCTTCGAAGTCGCTGTACATTAGCGTTTCGCCATGTATGATTTGCCCGGATTTTTAACGAGGCCAACCAGGCTTCCTCGGCATGCCACCTATACAAGAGCAAAATAAGTCGAAACCAAATCACCCCCATAACTGCAGTACATAGTACATCGTAAATAGTATACAGGAAAGAACAAATAAAAAATCACAAGGTCACAAGAACACAAAGTCACATGTCACAAGATGGTATTTCGTCAATATGAAAGAACAGAAAAAATGAGGAATAGTTATGATTCTTTTAAAATTCGTCTTATTCTCTTGGCCTTGGGAGAAGAAAATTTGTTTGTAAATTCATTCATCTGGCGAAGCCACTCAAGCTTTTTCTTTGGTGAAATATTCACCATCTTTTTCAAACGAGCTGTTTTACTTTCCCATTTTTTTATCATTTCTTTTTCTCAAATTCTTTATAACTTTTAACTCGCTAATGTCCAGAATATCAATATTACGACCTGCTTTTTTCTTCATCTTAATTAAATGATTAATCGAAATAACCGGCAATCGAATGCCAGCAGTATTAATAATGACAGCATCTTTCCTGGCTTCCTTATAGGACACAGGTGATTCAACAATAATATCAACTTCTAACAGCCCTCCATCCTTATAAAAATTAAAAGCCTTCATATGTTTATTTTCGATCCAATCTCGCCTGATTGCGTTGTCTGCGATATCCATAGGATTAACCGGCTGTTTAACTCCAAAACCCTGTTTTTTAAAAATCTTAACCACCTTGGCCAAATTGCCATCGCTCATCTCAACCAGAATATCTAAATCTGAAGTGTTTCGAAGGCCGCCTAAAAGGTTAAAAGCGATTCCGCCCACTATAACATACCGCACTTTTTCTCTCTGAAAGCTTCTTAATATTTCTTCGTAAATAATCATAAATTTAGTATAATTCGAATTGGACGTTAATGCAAACCATAAAAATATGGAAAATATTTATCGTTTTCTAACCCGCAACGTTCTTTTAAGCGCCTTTTCGATAGTTCTTTTTTTGACATCTTCCCTCTTATCATAGAGCTTTTTGCCGCGCCCTAGGGCGATCTCAACCTTGACCAGCCCCCGATTGTTAATATAGACCTTTATCGGCACCAGAACCATGCCTCTTTCATTCACCTTGGAATCCAGTTTTCTGATCTCTTTTTTGTGCAGCAATAATTTACGCGGGCGGTCCGCCTCCTGGTTCATGTAGCTGGCCTCTTTATAAGGATTGATATGCAAATTGTAAAGGCTGACCTGACCATTTTCTATCCTCGCATAGCTGTCCTTAAAATTAACATATCCGGCACGGACCGATTTGACCTCCGCCCCCACCAGAGCAATGCCGCACTCCCATTTGTCCGAAATATGGAAATTCCGGAACGCTTTTCTGTTTGTGGCAATGAGTTTAGCCATCCATTTATCCCTTATACATCATTGAAAATAGTGTCAAAAAAAGAGGTATTGTGATAATCCCTGCCATCGATGACCAGAAAATTCCCTGATTGATCATCGTCCCGTCAACTTTATATTTCCTGCCTATCACAGACAAAGAAACCGCGCTTGGAACAGCAGCCTCAATCATCAAAATAAATCCCAACAAATATCCTACCTTAAAAACATAAATGACCAAAAGCGCAATCAAAGGTAGAAGGATCATCTTCGCCAAAATAAAAAGGGCCATGCTTTTTTTGCGAAATGCATGCAAATTGGTCCCCGCCAAGTTCCCGCCGACAACGATTATGGAAACAGGAAGCGTACAATCCCCGAACATCTTTGCCGGCCTGATAAGGATACCTGGAATCAAATCGACAAGGCCTAAACACACAATCCCCAGAGAAACAAGTGTGACCACAAAAGGAACATTCAAAATCTGCTTGAATTGATCCTTATCGATTTTTGCATTTGTAACAAGCCACACCCCCAAGGACCAAACCGACATATTAAACCCGATGCAAAAAAGAAAAATATAAACATTCAAAATAGATTGTTCCTGAGCGCCAAAGAGCGCTGCAATCAAAATCAGAGGAATAAACCCGGAATTCTGAAAGGAAACCAGGGAGACAAATTGGCTTTTGTTTTGACATTCTTTGTCGAACAAAAGCATGCCTCTTCCAAGAAGAAATCCAGCCGTTGTCACCCCGACACTGATCAAAGGAAGAATCCACCACAGCGAAAACTTTTCTGCGTTGAAATGCTGTGTCAATTCATGAAAAATAAACAGCGGCAAAAACAGGTTTGTAACCAGTTGGGATAAAAGGCTCAGGCCGCCTTCGGTAATTGTCCTGTTCTTGACCAAGAGATAGCCTACAAAACCCATGAATAAGACCTGCAGGGTTGCCAAAAATGTGGTTATAAATGTACTGATAAACATAGTAGGAGATTATAGCAATAAAGGCGAAAATGGGCAACAGAAATACCCCAAAGGCGGAAATCTTGTAGATTTTGAAGAATATTTTGGTATAATGGGGACATTGTTAAAGGAAATTGGCGGCTTGATCTTCTCTGAAAAATCAAGAGGTAATCTGCTGGCCCTTGAGATAAAAAGCATCTCAAGGCCGGCTTGATCTTCTCTGAAAAATCAAGAGGTAATCTGCTGGCCCTTGAGATAAAAAGCATCTCAAGGCCGGCTTGATCTAATCTGAAAAACAATAGTGGTAGATCTGCGCCGGGATGGCGAAACTGGTAGACGCGCACGTTTCAGGGGCGTGTGGCCTTACGGCCATGTGGGTTCGACCCCCACTCCCGGCATTTAGATATGAGGCGAAGCTGATAAGCTGAGCCGAGTTTAAATGATACTCGGTCTTCATTATATGAGGAAAGACCGAGTACACCCAAAGAGCTTCATTCAATGGGGCTTCAATATTTTCAACACCCATGAAACCCAACAAACACATCCTCATTCCTCTTCTTCTTTTCATTATTAATTTTCTAATACGATTGTCCCTCATCAGCAAAGGCCCTTATCATTCGGATTGCCTCGGCCTGGCATTAAGCTCAGAGGCCATGCTTGCAACAAAAAAGCTTATTTACCTGCACGGATCCGGCCTTCCCTTGACCGCCATTTTTGGTGCCGTCTTTGTTGGTCTGGCAAAAATATTTAATGTCACAGATCCGATTATTGCTGTTAATTTTATGAGCGTTTTTTTCAGCGCCCTTTGCGTCCCTTTCTTCTATTTTTCTGTTTATAAACTTTTTGACAAAAAAACTGCTCTTATCAGTTCAATCATCTTTTCTATAAAACCTTCTTTTCTGGCCATATCCGTTTTCGGAAACAGCCATAGCCCTTTTTTATTTTTCATGTTTCTTGGTTTTTATTTTTTATTCTCCTATACGGACAAAAACAAAACAAAAAACTTTTTCATAAGCGCCCTTTTCTTTGGGCTGATGGGCGCCGCCCGTCTGCAAGACCTGGTTCCCCTGTTGCTCCCCATCCTCTTTTGGGTCATCATTAAAACCAAGGAATACAATCAAGAACAATGGATTAAAAATTCAAGTGTATTTGTAATGATCCTCATTACAACGATCTTATTGTTTTACATCAAACTGTTGATCCATATCAAACCCGCTCCCTCTGGTTACATTTTTTCCGATTATTTCGTAAGCCATATCTTTGAAACCATCAAACACACTCATCTTGATCGCTTCCCGATAATGATTGAGCTTTTTTTATTTTCGCAAACACTGGTGGGTTTGATCGCCGTTATTGCAGGCGGGATCCTTCTGTTCCAAAAAAGCAAAAAGATGTTTCTCTTTCTGATGTTATGGGCATTCATCCCATTTGCCATTTATACATGCCTGGCTTATGCAAGGCCACGTTCATTCATTGTCCCATCTGTAGCCCTTATCATTATGCAGGGATATTTTCTCGCAAACTTTTTCAAAGAAAAGAAAATGTTAAATCTGTTGGCTATTGGCCTATTGCTTGTTTCTGTCTCCTTAAATTTTTCCCGTATTGTCCCTATCTTGGATTTCCGTCACAAAAACGAAATGCTGCCCGATTTCTACCGATGGATTGGACACAATACAGAAAAAAATGCGGTGATCCTTGAAAGAGACAATTCGGCATTCATCAGGTATTATGGAAAGAGAACCCCCATGCGGCCGCCGGCCGATATGTTTAAACTTGAACCCCAAAAATTGAAAACATTTGAGAAAAAGCTGAACGCTCTTCTGGATCAAGGCATACCCGTTTATACAACAGAAAGCGGTATCATCGCCCATGCTCCAAAAACAGTTGCAACCCTTAAGAAATTTTTTAATCAAAACTATGATCTTGTCTATGTTGGAAAAAAGAAATTTGAAGACTGGCACCTCGGGTGTTTAGTTCATCATATTGCCTCTAACCGCATATTTAAAATCAAGAAAAAAGCCAATTAATCTTCTTGAACTAAACGCACACACATAATAAAATACCAACAATTGCAAGGGAAATAAAATGGATCAATTAAAAACGGATATCTTGGTTATCGGAGCAGGCCCCGGCGGCTACACGGCCGCCTTTGAGGCCGCAAAAGAAAAATTGAGCGTTGTGCTTGTTGATACCGAGCATCAGATGGGAGGCACTTGCCTTTTAAAAGGATGTATTCCCTCCAAGTCATTACTTCATATTGCCAAACTGCTGACGGAAGTCAAGGACGCTCAATCCATCGGCATTGATTTTGGTTCCCCCAAGATCGATTTGAATCAAGTCAGAAAATGGAAAGACAGCGTCATTGATAAGCTCGGTAACGGGCTTCGTATGCTTACCAAAAAGCATGGCATCCAGCTTGTTCAGGGCAAAGCCTCTTTTGCCGATTCCAATTCCGCCCTTATAGAAAAAGCAGGCGGTACAAAACAAAAAATCGCATTCACGCATGCCATTATCGCAGCCGGCTCCCAGCCCCTCTCTCTTGGTTTTTCAACAGATCAAAGCCGGGTTATGAATTCCACGGCAGCCTTAAACATCGAAGACGTCCCTCAAAAACTCCTTGTTGTCGGCGGCGGCTACATCGGGCTTGAACTGGGAACCGTTTATGCGGCCTTAGGAAGCCAAATCACCCTCGTTGAGGCAGCTTCCTCTCTTTTGCCTGGTGTAGACAAAGATCTGGTCAATATTTTGCAAAGACGCCTCAAGGATACATTCGAGGATATTAAGCTCAACACAAAGGTGACAGGCCTTCAAGGTTCATCGGCAACATTAGAAGATAAAAACGGAAATACTTCTCAGGAGGAGTTTGACAAACTCCTCGTTTGCATAGGAAGAAAACCTTGCTCGGATGATCTCGGACTTGAAAATACAAACGTCAAGTTAGATCAAAAAGGATTTATTCAAATCGACAGCATGAATCAGACAAAAGATAAAAATATCTATGCCATCGGAGACATTGCCGGAAGCCCCATGCTGGCCCACAAAGCCGTTCCCGAAGGACGCAATGCCGTAAAAGCCATAAAAAAACAGGAAGCCTTGCTTCAAAGTCCCGTCATCCCTTATGTTGTTTTTACCGACCCGGAAATTGCTTTTTGTGGCCTCACGGAAGCCCAGGCCAAAGAAAAAGGCAAAGACATCAAGGTTTCCAAGTTCCATTGGATAGCCTCGGGACGTGCCATGACCTTAAACCGCACCGATGGTTTTACAAAACTCATCATTGACCCGAAAACGGATCGCATCTTGGGTATTGCCATCGTCGGTGTTGGTGCCGGAGAGTTGATTTCAGAGGGGGTTTTGGCTGTCGAGATGGGGACAACCACAGAGAAATTAAAGGCCTGTATCCACCCGCATCCGACGCTGTCAGAAACAATCATCGATGCCGCAAAACATTCTTGATCCTCAAAGATGAAATTCCAGGGTGACTCCCTGTTTGATTCCAGCCGCTTTTGCTTTTTCAGCATTCACTTCCAGAACATAACGCGCTTTTTGTGAGGGCCCGTACGTCGGGCAGGGATCTTTGGTGCACGGAGGGACATTTTCTTCGATATGGACTGCTTTTTTGGCCTCATCGAGCCAAATCATATCCAGAGGAATCAGCGTATCTTTCATCCAAAAACGATACGGACGATTTTCTTCAAAAACAAAAAGCATCCCCTTATTTTCAGGCAAAAATTCCCGGAACTGCAAACCGCGCGTTCTTTCTTCGGCGGTTTTTGCAACCTCGATTTCGAAACAATGGTTTTGATAACAGACTTGCTGGACGGACGAGACATCGGCGCATCCGCTTACAAACAAAACCAAAAAACAAAATGACCTTATTTTTCTAAGGCCTTTTCCGGGGCGGTTAAAAAACATCTTCCTCTTGCGTTAAGTTCAAATAATCCTTAAATTCCATTTTCCCTTTTAATTCCATGTTGAGCGCAGCAATCCTTTCGTTCAAATGCGGATGCGTACGAAAGAGTGCAACCGGTCGACGAGGAGATTCCAGCATTTCCTCTTTGAGAAGATTCAATACATCCAGCATGGCATTAGGGTCATAGCCGGCTTTGCGCGTATATTTGACAGCGAGCCGATCGGCCTCCAGCTCATCCTGACGTGAATATCCGGAGATAATACTTGCCAAAGCAAGGTTGGTTGCCCCTACCGCTTTAGGATCTCCCGTTCCTACGGCCAAAATCTGAGCGGCTATGGCCCCGTAAGATCCTTGTAGGCGTTTCATCGCATGTTTGGCCGTAATATGGCCAATTTCATGAGCGATAATCCCGGCAAGCTGGTCATCGTTCTCTAATTTATCCAGCAGCCCTTTGTAAACGTAAACATATCCGCCGGGAAGGCTGAGCGCATTCAATTCTTCCTCATCAATAATCTTAATAATATAAACCAGTTCTTTTCTGTCGCACACAGCAACGATGCGGTGAAAAACCCGTTGAGCCTGCTCATTAATATCGATTTGTGTCGAAATGGAATGCTTTGCTTCCAGCTGACGGGACACCGAATCCCCGATTTTGATTTCCTTCCCCGTCCCGTAAAGAAGCGTCTCTTGTTTGTTTGTAGCAAGATTATATTCTGTAGTCAAACAGCCGAAAAAAAAGACAGATAAGAAAACAAGAATAACCAAATGCAGGCAGCGTTTCACGACAGGTCACCTCTCTATAAAATATTGACTCCGAATCTTTTTAACATCACCCTCAGCCTGGCCATCGGCAGCCCGATCACATTGGAATAGCAGCCCTCGATGCGCCTGATAAAAAGACCTCCCCTTCCTTCAATATCAAAGCCGCCGGCTTTATCCAGAGGTGTTGTGTGTTTGTGGTAGGCATCCATCTCGCTTTCCGAAAGTTTCTGCATAAACACCTTCGTTTTTTCATAATCGACGGCAAACCGGCCGGTTTGGGCATCCACCACCGCAACACCCGTATAAACCCAATGCGGTCTGGCAAAAAGTTTTTTCAAAATTTTCCTGGCATCTTTATGGCTCCTGGGCTTGCCGATGAGGTGTTTTTTGCCGTCAAAAACGATTGTGTCCGCTGCGAGAACGACCCCCTTCTTGATACGATACGCAACATCTTCGGCCTTGCGCAAAGCGTTTGCCTTGACCAGAGCTTGGCAGGTGGTTGTAACCTTTTGCGCTTCCCGTATGGATGAAGGAACGATCCTGCACCTGATGCCGGCTGCTTTCAAAAGGTTTTTTCTCTGAATGGAGGCTGAAGCGAGAATGATTGACTTCATAATAAAATCTCATGGATTCCGGATTAAGGATTAAAGGACTAAAGGATTAGAGGATTAAAGACCATTAATTCGACTATTTATAACTCCTATCCATTCATCCCCGTATCCCTGTATTCCTTTAATCCTCTATTCCTTTATTCCTCTATTCCTGTTTTCTTAAAAACTCTTCTGCTGAAAATATCGATACAAGCTCTACACCCTTTTTTTGGAGTGCTTCCTTAGCCCCCTCCTCTCTATCGACGATGCAGAGGGCTTTTTTGATCTTGACATGGCCTTTTGCAAGGACATCGATGGCCTGCAAAAAAGCCTTTCCGGTGGTCGCCACATCATCGATCAGGACCACCGCAGCGCCTGCTTGGATAAGAGGCCCTTCTATTTGCTGGCCTTTGCCGTGCGCTTTGGGGGTTTTTCGAATGATGAATGTATTGACGGGTTGGTTGTTTTGGTGGCACAAAACACCTATCGCCCCGACAATGGGGTCTGCTCCTAACGTAGGGCCTCCGATAGCGTCATAGGAAATATCTTTGACCATATCCAGCATGATAGCAGCACAAAGGGCCGCCCCTTGGGAGGTAAGCGTAATCAGCCGTGCGTCAATGTAATAATCGCTTTCTTTTCCCGAGGAGAGTGTGATTTTTTCCCTGAAGAACGCCTTTTCTTTAATCAATTCGAATAATTTTTGCTTTTCTTCTTTCAGTTGAGTCTGCATCTTGTTGTGGCCTTTCTAAAAAACTACGGATTAAGACTGGGGATTTCCATTTCTCTTTTCTTTATTTCCGATAATAAATCCACCTTGTAACGCAATAATTTTTTATATTTCTGATACTCCTTCGGGCTTATGCCTGCCACCTTATGAAAGGTAGAGCTGGCGTCCAATTCGATCAACACATCAATATACCGGTCGGCGAGTTCTTCATTAGATAACTTGGAAATAGCTTTGGAATCAAGAACTTCCACCTCATAAAGAAAAGCAAAGCTCATTGTGGCCATGAAAAAAAATAAACATAATAAAATTCCTGTGACTTTGTACGCCATAATCTTGTTCTCCGTCTTCTTGTGTTTTGTATTATACGTTGATTTTCTTGCGGATTCAAGGGCAAAAGAAACCTAGACAGCATCTGTCCCTGATGCTAGAATGCTCTTCATTCCCCTCTTTCTATTATGAAAAACCTGCCCCGCAAGCTTTTCTTTCCATGCTAAAAAATTTTTTCGAAGGACTGATCGATATCCTCTATCCGCCTGTCTGCCTTCTTTGCAGGGAAAGCATTCCTTCTTCCTTAAAGAAACTGCAGGTATGCCCTTCCTGCCAGCAAAAGATGAAACAAAACAGCCCTCCTTTCTGCAAAAAATGTTCACGCCCTCTTAAAAACCCCTCTTTGGGGTTCTGCAAAACCTGCGAACGCAAAAACCTTCATTTCGACCAGGCGTGGGGCACCTGCATCTATAATGACAGCATGAAAAAGCTCATTCATCTTTTTAAATACGGGCACAAAACAGCCCTCAGGCATTATTTTTTTCAATGCTTAGACGACTTTATTGGCCGTTACCGCTGCGATATGACAGCCTTTGATTACATCATCCCTGTCCCCCTTCACCCGACAAGGCTGCGCGAGAGAGGATTTAACCAGAGTGAACTCTTAGGCCAAATGCTTGCAGAAAAATACCCGCTTGCCCTTTCAACCGACATTGTCAAACGTACTCGTTACACCACGAACCAGGCCCGCTTAACCAAAAAAGAACGCTGGACAAATACATTTCGGGCATTTAAAATAAAACAACCTTCTCATGTTATTAATAAGAATATTCTTATTGTTGACGATTTATATACAACAGGGGCAACCTCTTCTGAGATCGCAAGGATTTTAAAGGAAGCCGGAGCCGGAAGAGTAAGCCTGCTGGCTTTGGCGATTGCCTGATGATAAAATACGGCGATCGCCTTATGACAAAATAGGACGATCGCCTGATAACAAAATAATATGAAAATACTCAGAAGCTATATTTTAAAAGAGTGCATCATCCCGTTCTTCCTTGCTTTGGGGGTGCTGACGTCTGTCTTTCTTTTGGGCAACCTGATGCAGCTGGCCCATCTGGTGATCAATAAAGGCGTAAGCCTGGCCTCGGTAGGAAAAATGTTTTTATATTATATTCCTGTTCTTCTGGGATATACCTTGCCCATTGCCTGCCTTGTTGCCGTCATTTTGGGATTCAGCCGCCTTTCTGCCGATAATGAGATCCTTGCGATGAGGGCCGCAGGAATTTATTTGAAAAAAATCCTCGCGCCCTTGCTTATGCTGGGTATTATCTTTAGCCTGTTTACCTTTATTCTTAACGACAGGATCATCCCTTATGCCTATCATGAACAAAGGAAAATGCTTAAGAATCTTGGAGCCAAGAATCCCACGGCCCTTCTGGAGCCTGGAGTATTTATCAATGCCTTCGAAGGACAAATCCTTTTTATCCACAAAATCGAAGACAACCAAATGTTCAATGTCACCATTTATCAGCCTCAGCCGGACGGCAAACCCACACGAACGATTATCGCCAAAAGAGGAGAATTTTCCGCCGTCCCCAAAGAGGATAAGGTTATCCTTAAACTCCTGGAAGGCACCAGCGACGAGCCCGACATCAACAACCCCAATAATTTTTATAAATTGAATTTCAAAAAATTCTTTATCACGCTGAACCTTTCCGAAAAGAATAAAAAAATAGATAAAAAACCAAAAAGCATGCCTTTAAGGGAATTGAAGGCGGAAATAGAAAGGCTGCAAAGCCTGTTGATCGATACCTCCCGTATGGAAACAGAATATATCAAAAGGATTTCCTGGGCGTTTGCGCCTTTGATATTTATTTTATTGGGGTTTCCTCTGGCGGTCATCACCAATAAAAGGGAAAAAACAGCCAACGTCCTGATGGCCATGGTTGCTGTTGCGGTGTATTATCTTTTGACATTGGGATGCGAAGCCCTGGCCATAGAGAATATTCTTCCCGGTGCCATTATCCTGTGGATGCCTAATATAATCGGCTTAATTGTTGCCATCTATTTAAACTGGAAAGTATGTTCAAAATAAATAAAAAATCAAAATTAATAATTGAAAATTGTAATTCAAAACTGAATAATAAAACCGAAACTTTATTTTTAACTTTTAATTTTTCATTTTAATTTTTCATTTTAAACTTTTAATTATCTCATGAAAATTCTCGACCGATATATTGTAAAATCCATCATCATCGTCTTTTTATGCACATTGCTTATCTTTTTGCTGCTTTACCTTCTTATTGATTCTGCCAGCCAGCTCGATGAATTCATCGACAGAAAAGTGCCCGTCAGCGTTCTTGTCACCTACTATGTGAACTATCTTCCGATCATTATTGTGCAGACCGCTTTTTATGCATTTCTGATTGCAGCCCTTTTGGTTTATACCAATCTCAACATGCACAATGAGGTGATCGTGCTTCGGGCCAGCGGGATGAATTTCTGGCAGATTACAAAACCGGCTCTCTGCCTAGCGCTGATCGTCTCTGCCTTCATCTTTTATGTCAATGAACGCATGGTCCCCGAAGCGGAAAGTTTTTCAAGGCAAATCCGCAAAAATTATATGGTCCTTGAGATCGACCGCAAAAGAAAAAAGCAATCCGATATCAAAAACCTTACCTTCTACGGACTTAAAAACCGGCTTTTCTTTATCGATACCTTTAATCCCAACACTTACGATCTCGACGGGATTACCATTATTGAATTTGATAATAAGCAAACCGTTTTGAACAAAATGGTGGCGTTAAAAGGAAAATGGACAGGGATCGCCTGGAAATTTTATGACTGCAACATAACGGAATACCCGCCCTCCGGCATTAACCAGGCAACATCCGTCAAGGTGTATAAAGAAAAACTGGTTGATGTCAAGGAAACGCCCCGCCAGTTTATGGAGCAACGCATCAATCCCAATGCCATGAACATCCAGCAATTGATCCGGTATATCGAAAAATTCAGAAACAGCGGGGCCGAGCGCGTGATCAATAATCTGACGATTGACCTTTATCAAAAGATTGCTTTTCCGGTGGGCAATATCGTAATTGTCCTGGTGGGCCTTCCTTTTGCGCTGATGATAGGCCGGAGAAAAGCCCAGACCTTTGTGGCCTTGGGGCTGGCAATGGCCATCGGATTCTTTTATCACCTGACCAACGTTGTTTTTGTGGCCATGGGCAAAGGCGGGCTTTTTTCTCCTCTTGTGGCCACATGGATCACCCCCGCCCTGTTCCTAGCCATTGCCTTTTATCTTATTAAGACGAGGTTTTAAATCCGGATTCTATTATTGAGTAAAAAAGGACAGCCTGAATTATCAAACTGCCCTGGAATACCTGTCCCTGATTTGGTGGCTGGTGCCTTTATCTTGTTTATCTTGACATCTTTTTATCTATGCTGAGTGCTAAGGGGACAGGCTAAGGGCTAAAGAGCTAAGGGGACAGGACACTTCTGGGGGACACCTCTATTTATTCATTTAACCTGTCCCTTCTCGGTGTCCTGTCCCCTTCTTTCTTCTGTCCCCTTCTTTCTTCTTTGTTTTGCCTTCTTTGTGTTCTTTGTGGTACGGAAAGACGTTGTTCCTCTATCTTTAGGCAACAAAAAAGGCTAAGGGGACGGTCGCTTTTTCCGGGGGGAGAGACACACACAACCACATGCGTCCAAGCTACCTGTCCCCTTTTGGGTAAACTGCCACCTGTTTTTTTGCAGCTACAAGAATTCGCTAAGATCTACAAAAAATCTCCGAAATATTCTATTTCTCAAGTAATTCCAAAACACCAAGCGGAATGAGGATGAGTGGGCCAATAACACTAGGAATGCTCAGAATCCCTAACATTATAAAGGCAATGCCCCAACCCACATTATTTCCCCTATTTTCATCATAATGATTGGAAGAGGAATTAGGACATTGCCTTATTCTGTCCATCCTATCTTGATCCCATCCCATACGCATCCTTTCATATATCTATATTTATTAATATCTATTAAAAGTTATAAAAGGCGTCCGAAGTTTTTCGTTTTTTATTGTATCGTACAATACGAAAATCCAAGATAGTTTGTTATCTCCCTCAACTGACTTTTGATGACCTTCTGAAAAAATGGTTGCCAAGCGGTATTCGAGGCGATTTTGGGGGCACAGGAGGCATAAAAAAGGCCATAGAATAATCATAACTCTATGGCCTGCAATTGGGTGCGTGGGGCTCCGTCTTCTATTCTTCCTTATTCTTACTTGTAGATTCTCGGATTGCGGTTGCCGAGGCTGCAGACAATTTCGTAATTGATTGTGTTGGCAAGTTCAGCTAAGGAATCGGCAGAAATCTCGTTTTTCTCCTGTTTTCCCAGAACAACCGCTTCCTCTCCGAGTGAGACAGATTTGACTTTGGTCACATCCACCATAATCTGGTCCATGGTGACACGCCCGACAACAGGGCATTTTTTCCCTTTAACAAGCACGCTTGCCCGATTGGAGAAAGCACGAAAATAACCATCGTTGTACCCAATAGAAAGGACCGCTATCTTCATGTTGCGGGGAGCAATGAAGGTATGGCCGTAACTGATGCCGCTTCCTTTGGCGATCCGTTTGATAAATACAATGCGGGATTTGACGCTCATGACAGGAGTCAGTTTGATCTTTTTCCTGAGACTCTCAACCGGATAAAGACCATAAAGCATCAACCCGGGCCGGGCCAAATTGAGAATATGCGTTTTGTATCCGGCCAGCCCCATGCTGTTGGCCGCATGAATAAAAGGAATGACAAGCGCATGTTGATCCAATCTTTTGACCAAATCAGCAAGCTTCCGGAACTGCTTTTTTGTAAATTTGGGATTCGTATCGGCAATCGGAAGATGCGTATAAATTCCCTTCATGGAAAGATTCTTGAGCTTCATTATTTTTTCGATAAAATCCTCGGCCTCTTCATAAACAATACCTAAGCGTCCCATGCCGGTATCCACGGAAACATGGATATCCAAAATTCTCTTTTTGCTTTTGGCGTACTTGTTTAAAGCAGAGGCCAGCGCCAGGGTGCACACCGAAGGCGTCAGGCGATAATCGATGATATCTTTGGCAAAAGAGGACAACGTGCTTTCAAAAAGAAGAATGGGTTTTTTAATCCCGCTTTTTCGCAACTGAATCCCCTCGGCGACATCCGAGACACCAAAGATGCCGACATCCATTTTGTTCAAGACATGGGCGACTTTCAGCATCCCGTGGCCGTAAGCATCCGCCTTGATGACCGGCAGAATGGCGGGAATATTTTTTAATTTTGAAGCACGCCCGGCTTTCGGCAGGCTTCCGACAAAATTTTTGTGCGCGAGACGTTTGATAGCCTTGAAGTTTCGCCTTAACGCATGAAGATCAATGTCAACCCACACCAAATGATTGTGTTTTTTTCTTGAACTCATTTTATCTCCTGACCTGGCAGTCCTGGGGATACAAATACAAAGGAACAAGCGTTGAGACATCGTCAACTCTCTTTTTTTGAAAACGCTCCAATGCCAATGGTACCAGATTTTTGGCCTGAGGGAAAGCCGGCATCAATGTCGGGTTCGAATCCCGACCTCTCCTTTTGTTGACAACCTCCTTGTAAAGACCGAGGGCATCTCCGGCAAAAGTCGTTTGCGACGCTGCGCGCTTAATAACTTCCTCGATGGAAGCCAGAAGATATTTTCCTTTCCTTTTTAACCGGCCGTTCTTTTTTTCATAAAATGCCGAATAGACCAAATTCCGTCTGGCATCGCAAAGGATGCAAATATTCCCTTCCAGTTTCGGATCGGCGGCAAGGATATCCAGGCTTGAAATCCCGACCACAGGCTTTCGGGTGGCAAACGCCAGCGCCTTGATCGTCGATAACCCCACCCTTAAACTCGTAAACGAGCCAGGCCCCAGGCCCACAGCAAAACCATCCAGTTGCCTTAAGTCAAGCCGACTCTCCTTTAAAACGCCCCGAATGCTCGTCGTAATCGAGTCCGACAAGATTTTATGCAAAATGATATTGCGATATTTTAGAATCTTCCCGTCCGAGGAGACGGCCAAACTAAAATTTTTTGTCGAAGTATCGATGCTCAATAAATGCATATCACTATAATTTCTCCAGCAATGGGCGATATTTTTTCCCGTGCGCAGAAATTTTGATTTCTCTTTTGTTTTCGCCCTTATGTTGAAATCGAATTTTTAAATATTCTTTTGGCATCAATGCCCCAAAATGCTCCGCCCATTCCACAACGGCAATTCCCTCATCATAAAGAAATTCATCATAGCCGATCGAAGAGAGCTCACTGCTTTTTTCAATGCGATAGAAGTCAAAATGAAAAAGAGGAATCTTCCCCTCATAAGCGTTCATCAAAACAAAAGTGGGGCTATGGACTTTATTGGGGGAGACCCGCAGCCCCTTGGCCAGCCCCTTAACAAAAGTCGTTTTTCCCGAGCCCAGCTCTCCAAAAAGACAGACAATATCCCCCTTCTTTAACAACCTGGAAAGTTCCTCCCCGTATTGAATCGTCTCTGCCGTGTCTTTCGACAATCGTGTCATCGTATTCATCGATAATGATCAAATCCTTTTTCTTTTAAATCAAGATGCCTGCCTCTTTCGCCTACCAACTGAAGATATCTTTTTTTTGAGGTAATCTCTCCGATTTCATAAAATTTAAATTTGCTTCTCGTTCTCCTAAGGCGCCTGGCTTTCGTTTTTGAAAGTGTAAAAAGCAGCTCAAAATCTTCCCCGTCGTACAAAGCCTGATTGATGCCGCTACCTTTCGTTCTCGGGATTCTATCTTCATAAAGAACGGCGCCTACCCGGCTCTCTTGACAGATATGCTTCAAGTCAGAAACAAGCCCGTCTGAAATATCGATCATGGACGTCGGCTTAAATTTTTTGACCAGGAATTGAGACTCTTTGACCCTGGGGACGAACGTCAGATGTTTTCCGCTTTTGTAAGAGCCTCCCAGCCTTCCCGTTAGAAAAATCAAATCGCCTTTTTTTGCCCCATCCCTTTTTATGAGATCCTTTTTCTTCACACGACCCAAAAGGCCTACATTGATGACAATTTTTTGGGAACGAATCATGTCCCCGCCGACAAGTACAATACCAAACGGCTTTGCCAGCTTGTCGATGCCTTTGAGAAGATTTTTGACATAGGAAACAGGCAAAGAGGCGGGTGCCCCCAGGGAAACGACCGCATAGGTCGGAAGACCTCCCATCGCCGCAATATCGCTGATGCTCGCTCCCAGCGCTTTATGGCCGACTTCCTGCGGCCTTGTTTTCTTTGTAAAGTGAACACCACTTTCAAGCATGTCGGTTGTCAAAAGAACAAGATCTTTCCCCGTAGACTCAAGAACCGCGGCATCATCGCCGATGCCAACCACAACCCCTTTTGAGGGACGGACACTTTTTCTTATGATATCGATGAGGCCGAATTCCCCGATATCTTTGAGCTTAAGCGACATGGAATTTCTTTTTAAGGTTTGTTT
>Ga0272441_10007124_pt1 | contig 18323 bp, 19 predicted proteins | sample SSMProp6N_FD_193582 | JGI IMG/M metagenome (GOLD analysis project Ga0272441, IMG submission 193582) | Marine sediment archaeal communities from Little Sippewissett salt marsh, Falmouth, MA, United States - SSM-Prop-6N | ecosystem: Environmental > Aquatic > Marine > Wetlands > Sediment ... | reverse complement strand
TTGGACGTTGGGTGTTGGATGTTGGCTGTTGGGTGTTGGATCTGAACCGACGCGGTCGGCCAGCGCCGGCCACGCCATAAGGATCGGAGCAGAACAAAACACTGGTGCTTATCGTCGCTATCGCGCCGAAAGCACAGCGCGACGTTCGGAGCATCCGGAGAATCACCTTGACAGCGCTGCACCAAAATCATATTATATGATTATCGTATCACAGGAGTGAAGATGAGCACGACCACAGTGACTGTCACAGAGGCCGTTCGGCACTTCTCTGACTACATCAGTCGAGTGAGCTATCGGCATGAGTCCTTTGTGTTGCGGAAGGGGAAGAAACCGGTTGCGGAACTTCGGCCCCTACCAAGCGGGAGGCGGCTTGGCGATCTGCCGGATGTTCTACGTTCACTTCCCCACCTGAGCACCAAGGAGGCCACAGCGTTTGCGGCGGACATGGACGCGGCCCGCAAGACCCGAGGAGAAGGCGAGTTGAGGAATCCATGGGCATCTTGATCGATAGCAGCGTTCTTATCCATTTCGAGAGGACCGGAACGGACGTCTCGACCTACGTCGAGGGCCAGGAGGAAGAGGACGCATTCCTCTCGGTGGTCTCCGCCAGTGAATTGCTTCACGGTGTTCACCGGGCGACAAGCGCGAAGAGGCGGGCCAAGCGCCTTGCCTTCGTCGAGGGGGTGCTCGCCAGCATTCCCGTCCTCGAGATTGACTTGGCAACGGCGCGCTCCCATGCGCAGTTGTGGGCTGACCTGGCACGGCGCGGGAACATGATCGGCGTTCATGATTCGTGGCTGGCTGCAACCTGCTTGGCCCATGGTTTTCGCCTGGCAACCAGCAACATCAGGGAATTCAAGCAGGTCCCCGGTCTCGATGTTGAGGAATGGACCTAGAGGCTCCGAAGAATCGATGACGACGCAGGATAGGCCGCGGACGGCTTCCGGTCGCCGGCAGGCGGCCGGAAGCGTGGGGAGGGGACACGCCGTGCGCCTGCCTGCCAATCTCATTCACCGCCGGGGCAAGCCCGTCGGGGTCTCCTCCCGTTGGGCATCGGATCGACCTTGGTCAACACGGCACCGGGTTTTCCCGTTCAGAGCAACAGTCTTGCCGCGCGCACGGGTACGAGCTGGGAGGGCAGGCAATAGGCGGCGTTCTCTCGGAACGGCCGCTGTTGCGGCCGGTTCGGAAGCGTCACCGATTCATAGGCGGTCAAGTGTCCTTCGGCCTGGTGATAGGCCACGTGGCCGTAGAGGCTGAGCAGGAAGTCGCGTTTTCGACCGAGCGCCCACAGGCCGTAGAGATAATCGGCCAGCGGCCAGTCGTCGAGGACGGTTGCGAAGCGGGTCATTCCGCAGAACTGGCCACCGGCCGAGAGACGGGAGTCCACGACGCGGTTGGCCATCTCGTCCGGCAAGAGGTCGCTGGAGAGCAGCTCAGGCCAGTACCGGTAGTTCGTGTACGAGGATGTCTGTGTGGCAGTCAGACAGGCCGGCCGTTGCACCGGTTCGGTTTGCGGCGGCAGCCACCAGTCGTTCGGGTCCTCGGGCCAGGTCCGGCCGATCGCCGCGAGCGTGTCGGCGGCCAGCGCGTCGGCGGTGCCGCGCACGACCCTGATCTCGGTGGTGGGGCTGGCCGCCAGCCGTTCGCACAGATCGGCCCAGCGACGGAGCCCTTTGACGGCCCAGGCGTTGTTGTGGAAATACGTGCCGTCACCGGACTTCTTGATGTCCGCCTCCGGGCACCCGAGAATCAGGCCGTCACCCGATTCTGCCTCGTGCCGCAGGCCGAGCAGGTGTTCTGCCAGCCGGTCCAGCGCCTCGAAGCCTGTGTCCCACCAGTCCTCCGGGTCGCCGCGTTCCTCGAGCAGCGCCGCGGTATGCAGCAATTGACCGTACTCGCTGATTGAAGGACCATAGTATCGAATCGTGCCGTCCTCCCTTACGAAACCGCCGAGCCAGTACCGAAACAGCTGCTTCGCGCGCACACACATCCCCCACGCGCTCAGCGCATCGATCGCCGCGATGATCGTGGGTGGGAATCCGTCATGCGCGTTCGCGCCGTATCCCTTCACGCCATACTTCGGGTGGTCGCCCTGGAATGTCGCATCGATAAAGGCCAACCCGGTTTTGACGCACAGATCGAGGTGTGCATGCCCCGTGTCGATCGCCGGGGTGGTCTCGAGCCGCTGGATGTTGCCGTCGATCACCCGCTGATCGAACGCCGGATCGCCAGTCGTGCGGCGGAACAAGCCCAGGATCTTCGCCAGATCCGGGTCCTCGTTCATCTCGTTCAGGTCGGCCAGCACGGGATCGTGCAGGACTTCGTTCTTCCAGATGTGCTTCGTCCACGAGCGTGGATAGCCTTTCTTCGGAATGACCTCTCCGGTCCACCGTCGCTTCTGTGTTGTCTGCGCTGTGCTTATGATTACCTCCGGCCCTATGGCGCGACACTGAATCGTGTGACCGGGAAAACCATAGTCACGCGGCCCAAGATCCCGCGTTAGCAGGACATTCCTTCTTTTTCGCAAATCGTGCCGCGTTCCCTCCGAGCCGCCCGTCACGATTCAATGGCCGGCATCATCGATATGGCTGGCGACGCCCACGTTCTTCATTATACTGAGAACTGATGACTGACGACCAACCACTGACGCCGCCGTTCCCCCTGGGGCCGGGCGCGATCGAGAACGTGATGGGCGTCTGGCGCTTCACGCTGGGCCGCCACCATCGGAACCGGTGGCGTTCGCTGCCCGGGCATGTGGTGCACTGCGTCTGTTCCGGTCGCTACCGGCTGGTGCTCAGCGGCGGCGAGTACAGGGTGGGGCCGGGCGACATCGTCTATTTTCACGAGGCGGAGCAGACGGAATGGGTTGGCGGCGCGGATCCGATCGTGTTTTTTTCCGTACATTTTCTGGCGCCGGATCTTCCGCCGCCGCCCGCCGGCAGGCGAAAGTTTCGGGCGCCGCGCGCGTTGGCGCGAGAGTTCGAGGCGCTCTACCGAAGCTCGCAGCTCCCGCTGGGTCCGCGCCGGACGTCGTTCCTCTATGCGTCACTCTATCGAATCCTCGGCCATGTGTTCACGGCGCAGCCGGCTCGTCAGAAGCGGGAGGGCGAGGAGGGCTGGTGGCGCGTGGAGACATTGATCCGTAAGCGACGCTTGTTCCGCATCTCCCTGAGCGAGCTGTGTGCATTGTCCGGCCAGAGTCGCTCGATGCTCTTTCGGAAAAGCAAGCGCGCCACCGGCCGGTCGCCCGCTGCCCGTATCCGGGAGATCCGGCTCGAGGAGGCGAAGGGGCTGCTGCTGTTTTCGTCGATGACCGTCTCGGAAATCGCCGCCGCTCTGCAGTACGGCAGAGTGCACGAGTTTTCCCGGGAGTTCGCGCAGCAGGTTGGCGTTGCGCCGACCGTGTTCGCGAAGGAAGCTCGAACACGTACAGCAGGTCCGGCTCGCTGCAGACGTAGAGCCGGCCCTGTTCGTCCATGGTGACGCCTTCGGGCTGACGAGGTGCTGACGGGCGTGGGCCGGACCGGCAAGTGGTTGGCGATCGAACATTTCGGCCTGAAGCCGGACATGGTCACGTTCGGGAAGGCGCTCGGCATGCTGTGGGGCGTGGAGCTGGTGAAGGACCGCGAGACCAAGGAGCCGGCCAACGAGGAGGGCAAGGCGCTGTTCATCGAGGCGATGCAGCGCGGGGTCAAGACGCTGGTCCCGCACGCGCTGCGCCGGATCAGCCCGCCGCTGAACATCCCGGAGGACGTACCGAACGAGGCGCTTGACGTCTACGACGCGAGCCTGACCGTGGTCGAGCAGCAGTTCGGGTACAGCCGGACGCAGAGCGGGTCCGTGCTCGCGGGCCCGATCGGCTAGGCGCTCGGGTGGCGATGCCGCAAGGTCCGCCGCGCGTGGCCGCGCGGCGGACCTTGCATTCTATGTTGACACAGAAACAATGCCTGTGTTAGCATAGAGCCATGAAAACGATCAGTTTGACGGATGAGGCTTATCTGCGCCTGCGGGAATGGAAGAAGGCCGACGGCGAGTCGTTTTCGCACGTCGTGCTGCGCCTCGTTCCGGAGCGCGGGACTTTGGGCCAGATGGCTGAGGACGTGACGCGGCTGTCGCCGCTGACACGCAAGGGGTTCAAGGTGATGGAGGAAACGGTGCATTGGGGGCGCGACCCGAACAGGAACCGTGAACCGTGGACTACCTAGCCGACACAGGATTCCTCATAGACTTATGGCGCGAGCGCGGCAAGCAGGGCCCGGCCACGCGTTTTGCCTTGGCCAACTCCGGCAAGCAGGTGGCCATCTCATGGGTTGTCGCCGGCGAGTTCTTGAGCGGCGCGCTCCTGGCCTCCCACGATCCGGAACTGGTGTCTTCCTTCCTGGCCCGTTACCCGACGGTCCAGTCCACCGATGCGATTGTCGCGTGCTATGCGAAGCTGTTCATGCAGTTGCGCAAGAGGAACGAACTGCTCGGCCCGAATGATCTGTGGATTGCCGCTGCGGCGCTCGCAACGGGGCTGGCGGTTTTGTCGCGGAACAGTCGCGAATTCAGCCGCGTGCCGGATCTCGATGTCGTGGACTACACAACCGTGCATGCGTGAAGACAGTCTGCAACAACCGCGTTGAGCGCTACCGAATGCCCGCGGCGGGCACTCGGAGGCTCACGCGGAGACGTTCGGGGTCGGCAATCTCGTTGATCGCGATCGGTCGGAATTGTATAAGTCCCACATGAACAGGATGCGCACGGCCACCTACCGCATGTCGGACCGCAGGAATGATGACTTCGTGCCCGGTTCGCCCGCCAGCCGCATCAGTCTGGTCTGGCCGTTGACCCTCGAAATCGCGTCTCTGAGCAAGCGTCACAATGCTGAACGAAGATTACAGAGACATGTTGCAGGCCTTGGTCGACGAGAAGGTTAGGTTCTTTTTTGCGACATGTGTCCAGAATAGAGACGTTCGCCGAGAGACCGATTTACTTTTTCCCGTGCTGATGTTGCCATTGCTTCATGATTCAAAACGTGGCAACCAAGATCTGCTCGTGTTCTTACGCGCGGCGCATGGCGCATCGTCGCACGCCGGCTCCCTGCCGCGCGTCGTTTTCCTCTTGAAAAACGAAACCGGTTTCGCTAGGCTAAGGGGATGACGATGAAGACGACGAACATCCAGGGGCTCGCCGACGCGCTGGGGCTGGCCAAGTCGACCGTGTCGAAAGCGCTGAACGACCGGCCGGATGTGGGCGAGAAGACGAAGCGCCGTGTGCGCGCGGTCGTGGCGAAGCGGGGCTACCGGCGCAGTCGGCTCGCCCAGGCGTTGAGCACGCAGCGCACGGCGATGGTCGGGCTGCTGATGGGCACGGTGGAGCGGCCGTTTTTCGCGGAGCTCACGCGTGCGCTGGTTCAAGGGATGAGTGAAGCGGGGTACCGTGTGGTGATCGATGCATCGCGGGATGCGCTGGAGCGGCAGTCCGAAATTGTCACGGACTTCCTGAGCTGGTCGGTCGAGGGCATCATTCTTGTCCCTTGCCAGGGCACCGCGGCGTCGTTCCTGGAAGGGCTTTCCGGGAAGACGCGTCTGGTGACGGTGGACAACCGGATACGCGGGGCCGGGGTGCCGTTTGTGGGGACGGATTTCAGCAGTGCGGTCGACCAGGCGGTGACGTACCTGCTGGCGTTGGGTCATCGAAGGATCGGCTATGTGGGCGGGCCACCGGAGATGACCGGCGCGCGGGAGCGGAAGAACGGCTTCCGCAAGGCCTTCAAGCGTGCCGGTTTGAGGCCGCAGCGCGGCTGGATGGTCGAGAGCGCCTTTGCCCGAGCGCCCGCGGCAGAGGCGGCGCGTCGCGTGTTGGCGGGGGCACCGGAGCTAACGGCGCTCGTGTGTGCGTCGGCGGGCATTTCGGCGGGCGCCTACGACGCGGTGCTGGCAGGGGGACGGCGGGTTCCGGAGGACTTGTCACTTGTGGACATCGGCAGCGAGCAAGTAATGACGACCCTGGATCAGAAGTCGGCGGAGATCGGCCGGACGGCGGCGCGGACGCTATGCCGCCTGATTGGCGGCAAGCGCGTACGGGCCCGGACAATCATCGAGCCGGAGCTGGTGGTTCGGCACACGACGAAGAGGTTGGGCGTTCGCGGGACAGGACGGGAGAACAAGAAGGGAAAAAGATGAGCAAGACATTGGTAACGGGCGCAACGGGCCGACTCGGCACAAACCTGGTCAAGGATCTGACGAGAGAGGGCCGCGAGGTTGTCGCGCTCGTGATGCCCGGCGACGCGCTGGAACGCAAGCTGCAGGGTCTGGCCTGTCAGATCGCGTACGCGGACCTCAAGGATCGCGCGGCGATCGGCGCGGCGTGTCGTGAGGTGGACGAGATCGTGCATTGCGGGGCGGTGATGGAGGATCGCCCGGCGGGCATGGACGACGTGGGGCATTTTGACGTGAACACGCGGGGCACGCTGCTGCTGCTGGATGCGGCGGTGGCACAAGAGGTGAAGCGGTTTGTCTACGTCAGTTCCACGGCGGTATTCGATGTGTTCAACACGCCGGCGCGGGAAATGCCGATTCGGGACGACAGCCCGCAGCGTCCCTCCACGTTTTATGGACTGACCAAGACGGCGGCCGAGCGGCTGGTCGCCGGCTATCACAATCAATACGATCTGCCTACCGTGGTGCTTCGGCCGAACTACATCATGGCCTGCGAGCAGGCGGCCAAGGGTTGGAACGTGGGGGTTGTGCACACGATTCTGAAAGACTGGGCGGTCGATCCGAAGAACAGTTTCCATGTGCCGGGACTTGCGAACCCGGCGGCGCCACTCGAAGCGTTGGGCGCCGATCCGGCGGCGCCCTGTGTGCCGCGCAGCGCGGACGGGCGGCCCTGGCAATGGCACGTGACGGACGTGCGCGACGTGATGCAGGCGGTACGGGCGGCGTTGCGGGAACCGGACGCGATCGGCCGGTCCTTCAACATTGCCGGCCCGCTGCCGATGGACTGGGAGCTTGCGGCACGACATCTGGCAAAGAAACGCGGCCAAGACCCGGTTGAGATCACGATCCCGAACAGTTGGCGGTTTTCCTTCGACGTGTCCGGAGCGCAAGGCACGTTGGGCTACGAGCCGCAATACGGCATTGAGCGGATGATCGACGACGGCCTCGCCTTTCTGGAAGGCACCGATATCGGGGTCGTGCCCGCCACATAGCGGGAAGGGCTCGCCACAAAGTCCAAGCCCATGCGCAAGGGTTTGAGGCCGCATGGCGCCGGGTCGGCTTCAGAGCCGCCATCGGAACCAGACGCCGTAATCGAGGTCGTCGAAGTCGAAGTCGCTGAGGTCGTTCCAGCTTTCGAAGACGTGGTAAGCGGCGAGATCGGCGCCGACCTTGCGGGTAAGCGTAAAGCGAAAACCGAGCTGCATCTGCCAGTACCAGTTCTCCCACTCGTTGACATCGCCGAACTGATAGAAGCCGATTCCGCCGACGCCGCCGCGCACGCCGCGGTCTTCGTAGACGAGGTTCACTTCCGGCGCCAGCACCTCGCTATCGGGCGCGTAGGTGGCGACGAGCTGCCAGAGCGCCGGACTCTCATGGTATTCGTAGAGAAGACCGTAGCCCCATTCGCCGTTTTCGGCGATGGGCCGCTCGGTCAGCAGGGAATGCTCGGAAAAAGAGCGGGCACCGAAACCGACATGATGGTTCCAGAACACGCGCCGTCGCGAGCGGCCCCTTTGGTTGCCGGTTCTGCCGCCGCTGTACGGGCCGGCCCATGCCTCGACGGCCGCGAGCACGGCCAGCATGCAAAGCACTCTGAATATGTGTTTCATGGGTCCTATGCTATCGGCAATCCGGACAAACTCAAGGTCAAAACGCCGTTTCGTGTTCAAACATGCCGCGCCGTAGGCGGCGCGGCATCACGCGGCATACCATGCGATGGTCCGGCGCAGCCCGTCGGCAAACTCGACTTGGGGCTCCCAGCCCAGCAGCTCGCGAGCCTTGGTGATATCGGCCTGCGAATCGCGAACGTCGCCGGGTACCGGGTCGTCGTGTTCCGGATCGATCTGCTTGCCCATGGTCTCGATGAGCTGCGCGGCCAGGTCATTGACAGACACGCGCCGGCCGCAGGCGACATTGAAGACCTGGCCCACGGCCTCGGCCGGCGCAGTGCAGGCACAGCGATTTGCGCGGACCACGTCGGCGACGAACGTGAAGTCGCGCGTCTGGCCGCCGTCCCCGTGGATCAGCGGGCTCTGGTTGCCGGCCAGCCGGCTGATGAAGATCGGGATGACCGCCGCGTACTGGGACTTGAGGTTCTGGCGCGGGCCGAACACGTTGAAGTATCGCAACGCGATCGTTTCCAGCCCATACAGCGCGTGAAAGATCCGGCAGTAGTGTTCGCCGGCCAACTTCTGCACCGCGTAAGGCGACAAGGGCTGCGGCTTCATGTTCTCCCGTTTCGGAAGCACGGGCGTGTCGCCGTAGACCGAGGAGGAGGAGGAGAACACGAGGCGCTTGACCTTCGCGTCGCGCGCGGCGACCAACAGGTTGAGCGTGCCGGAGGTGTTCGCGTCGTTTGCCGTGATCGGGTCCTGCACGGAGCGGGGCACCGAGGGCAACGCGCCAAGATGCAGCACGTACTCGACATCGGCGACGGCGCGGCGCACGCTGTCGAGGTCGCGCAGGTCGCCTTCCTGAAAGTCGATCGGTTCGGACACGTCCGCGATGTTCTCCGGATTGCCCGTGGAAAGGTTGTCCAACACGCGCACGGTGCACCCGTCGCCCGCGAGCGTACGAGCCACGTGCGACCCGATAAATCCGGCGCCGCCGGTCACCAGATAGTCCATGAGTTCCTCCTCACCTGCCGAGCGCGAAGCCGACCTTCGGAAATGCCGTAAGCCAGACTTCCACCCAGACCTTGATCTCGCCGTCCCGGTCCGTACCGTCGCTGGTCGTATACTCGGGAATCTGGCTGACCCCGAGCGCCGCGACCATACAGTCCATCTTGCGACGCACGGTGTAGGCGTGTTCCTCCAGCCGCGCGTCCTGGAGCTCATAGCGCAGACTCGCGTCCACGCTCCACTCGCTGATCCGTGAGCGGTTCAATGCATAGCGCAACCGCGGCGCGAGCAGACTGCTTTGCACGCCGTCCTGGTCTCGGTACCGGAACTCGGTTGCGAACTCCCAGCGGTCCGAACGCCGAATGTCCAGCTCCGTATTGAAAACACTCACCATGCCCGCTTCCACATCATACTGCGCGTCGAAATCCACGTTCAGCCAATCCACGAGCCGGACCTCGGCGTCGACGAAGATGCTCTCGAGCGGCTCGCCGTCATCCGGCGGATCAAACCGATAGGTTGCGAACGTATCGAGATCGACCAGGTCGTGAACGCGCCCGCGCCGGCGTGTCTGCAGCTTGTTGCGCATACCGAGCCGCACTTCGTTCTGCTTGCCGAGCGTGTCGACGGCATCGAAGAGGTACAGGTCCTGTTGGCCGAGGTCCGGTTCGGGCACAAACGTATAGTCGGCATAGGGCTGCGCAATATGCCGCAGCCCGAAACCGAACCGGTGCCTGGCGTTCGGCCACGCGCGAAACGCCTTGAACGAGGACTCCAGGCCCAGTTCGTAGAGCGTTCGCATCGCGCCGCTCTCCTCCGTGCGCGCGCCCGTCGTTTCGTTCGTAGCCAGGGTCTTGGAGTAGTAGGTCAAGCGACAGCCGGTTCGCGGGATCAGCGTGAGGAACCCGAAATGTTTGGCCGGCCGGTAGACGGTGTGCGCGGAATCCAGCCGGAACGCGAGGTAGTCGTTCTCGTTCGTCTCGAGCGTGGAAAACGAACGGGTCAGCCAACTGCCGGCCGTTTGCCCCTCATAGTACAGCCGCGTGCGGGCCAGTTGCTGCCGCGCGAACCGGAGCGAGGCCTCCGGCATCCGGTCGACCGTGCTGTAGAAGTCATTGAGCCGTTTCCGCACCAACACGTCCGCGGTGTGACGGTCGCCGCGATAAGTCAACGACACAAAATTCTCCGGCTGGAAGCTGCGCCGGTACTCGCGGGAGAAGAAATCTTCGAGCACGTCCGGATCGCTCAGGTAGTTCAGCTTGCCGAGCAGATACAAGCGCGCCCCGTACTGCTGCCGGTGCTGGAGCCCGAATCGGTATCGTTCGCGCTCCACGAGTTCGAGGTCCGGGTCCTCGTCGCTTTCGATCGGATGCTGGTCGTCCGCATAGTACGCCGTCGCCATCCCGTACCAGCGGTTCCCGCGCTGGCGCCACTTCACGTCCTGGCCGAACGCGATGCCGCGGCGTGTTCGGTAGTCCAGGTGCGTGACGCTCTTGAGTTCCGGCGTCAACCGATAGGTATAGCTGCCCAGCAGGAACGCGCCCATCAGCGTGGTGTAGCCGGGCACCACATTGAAGCCGGACACCTCTCTGGCATTCCGCGCCCAGTACGGCACACGCATGACCGGCACGTCTCCGAAGAAGAACGTGACGTGGTGCGCTTCCACGCGCTGGTCGGGAATGACCGACGCCCGTTTCGCCTCAATCCGCCAATGCGCGAGCGGCGCGTCCAGAATACATGTCGTGAGCACTGCGTCGTGCAGAATGAACCGGTTGCCCGCCAGCCGGCGCGACCGGTGCGCGCGAATGGTCCAGGGCGCCACGCTGATCATCGCCTCGCCCGCCTCGATCTGACCGGTCCGCACGTTGTAGGAGCCCTGGTGCGTCCGGTACATCACGCCGGCCCTGCGGCAGATCACGTTGCCGCGCGCCTCGACCGCGCCGGACGAAGGGGTATACGTCAGGCTGTCCGCCTGGATTTCCATGTCCTTATAGCGAAGCACCACGTGCCCCCTCGCGAGCACGGAACCTGGTTTCCAGAGATACGCCAGGTGGTCGGCCGTCAGCTCGACCTGTCCGGGCGCCGGCGCTGCCTGCGCCGTCCGCCCGTCGGCGGCCCACGCCCCGGCGCCCGGCCAGGCGCCCCACAGTGCGAGCAACAGGCATGCCACCGCCCATCCCGCGGGCGGTCCGGCAGGCGCCGCGAGACACGGCACGTCGCGGTCCGCCGAAATCTCGGACAGCGGGCTATCGCTCGTGACTCGCAAACAACGTTTCATCCGTCTCCGCATCGTTGATCAGGAACTCCTCGATGTGCAATCGCGGTTCCGCCCTGAAACTGAGCCGCGTATTATAGCGAGACTCCAGGTCAATGAGAATCTTTTCGTCCTCTTTCTTCAGTCGCTTCAGTACGGTTGGATGCAGGGTCACGCGCAATTGGAGCTGCCGCTTCTTGTCGCTGCGTCGCCGCATGATCTCGGCGAGCCGCCGCTGCAGCTCGATACTCATCGTCAGATGCGACTTGACCACGCCGCGCCCCGCGCAGTACGGGCAGTTTACAAACATCGAGGAATGCACGCTTTCGACCACACGCTGCCGCGTCATCTCGACAAGGCCCAGCTTCGAGATGGGCAGTACGTTTGTGCGGGCGCGATCCCGACGCAACGCGTCGCGGAAGATCCTGTAGACGTTGTTCTGGTGTTTTTTCAGCCGCATATCGATCAGGTCGATCACGACGAGCCCGCCCACGTTGCGCAGACGCAGTTGGCGGGCGACCTCTTTGACGGCCTCGGTGTTGACTTCCAGGATCACGTCGTCTTGCGCGCCCGAGCTCTTGTGCTTGCCGGTATTGACGTCCACGGCAATCAACGCCTCGGTCTCGTCGAATATGACATAGCCGCCGGAGGGCAACGTGACTTTGCGGCCCAACGCCTTGGCGAGCTCCGAATCGACCTGGTAGTGCTCGAAAATCGGGGCATCGCGCTGGTAATGTTCGATTCGGCTCGCCGCGCGGCGCGAGACGGTCGCCGCGATCTTCCTGACGTGTTCGTACTGGTCTTCGGCATCGATCACGATGTGTTTCACCTCTTCGGTCAGGAAATCGCGCACGATCCGCTCGACCAGGCAGGGCTCTTCGTAGAGGCAACACGGCCCCTTCTTCTGCTCCATGCCTTCACGGATCTGCTCCCAGGTCGCGGCCAGTGCCCGGATGTCGCGCACGAAACTGGTCTTACGCGCGCCGGACCCGGCGGTACGCGCAATGATCCCGACCTCGTGCGGGATCGGGATACGCGAGAGAATCTTCTTGATGCGCCGCCGTTCCTTGTCCTCTTCGATTTTCCGGGAAATCCCGCGCATCCGGCTCCAGGGCACCATGACCAGATAGCGGCCGGGTACGCTGATGTTGGCGGTCACGCGCGGGCCCTTCGTTCCGATCGGGCCTTTCGTGACCTGCACGACGATTTCGCTCCCGCTCGGGAACCGCTTGGCGATCTCTTCCTTCGAGACACGCCGGCGCCGGCGCGGCCTGCGGCGGCGGCCCTCTTCGGCGTCCAGCAGGCTCGCCGCGTCGTCCGGAATCATGTCCCAGTAGTGAATAAACGCGTTCTTGCGCAGTCCGATATCGACGAAGGCGGCCTGCAGGCCGTCCTCGAGATTCTGCACGATCCCCTTGTAGATACTGCCCACAATGCGTTCTTCGGTCGGATGCTCGACATGGTACTCCTCGAGCCGCGCGTCCTCGACCACGGCCACCCGTGTCTCGAGACTCTCCGCGTTGATGATGATTTCTATTTTCGGTTTCCCTCTTCGCCGTCCCAACCCAAACATGATGACCTCGCAACGTTTTGCATTTCGCACGCGCGCGGCGGCACCCGCGCGCGGCACCCATACTGCATCAGTATCGATATCGCCGGACGTAAACGCTCTGCACGAGACCCAGCGCCGTGAGTGTCGTGAGCAGAAACGAGCCGCCGTAGCTGATCAGCGGCAGCGGCAGTCCCGTAATCGGCATGAGCCCGATCGTCATCGCGATATTGATGAACACATGACAGAACAACATGACGGACACCCCCACACACAGAAGCCGGCCCGTCTTGTCTCTACCAAGCAGGGCGGTGCGCATGCAGCCGACCAATACGACCGCGTACAGCAGCAGCAGCAACACCGACCCCACGAAACCCTCCTCCTCGGCAATGACCGAGAAAATGAAATCGGTCGGCGCGACGGTTCTGGGCAGGAACCCCAGGATGTTCTGGGTCCCGCCGAGATAGCCTTTCCCGAAGAAGCCGCCCGAGCCAACCGCGATCTCCGATTGCGTCTTGTTCCAACCCGCACCGAGCGGGTCCTTTCCCGGGTTCACGAAGACTTCGACCCGGCTCTTCTGATAATCGTCCATCATCAGCCAACCGACGGGCAGGAACAGAACGCCGACCAGCAGGAAGATCCCGAGCGAACGGGCCGGCACGCCGGCGACGAACATCATCGCGATCGCGATCGGCAGGAAGACCGCGGCGGTTCCCAAATCCGGCTGCAGCGCGACCAGCACCAGCGGCACCGCGACGAGCGCGACGATCACGAGCATGTGTTTGGGATGCCGCAGATTCAAGCCGGGCCGTCCGAGCCGGCGGGCCAGGTACAGGATGGTCGCGAGTTTGGCCAGCTCCGCGGGCTGCACATGCAGTCCGAAGAAGGAGAGCCAGCGGCGCACGCCGCGGACCTGTTCGCCGGTATGCATCACCAACACGAGCAGAACCAGGCTCACGACATAGAGCCACCAGGAGATCTCGCCCAACGCGCGGTAGTCCGCCACCACGAACAGCACGTAGCAGCATGCACCGACCAGAGCCCACAGGAGCTGGCGCTTGTACACGCCGCCCACCGGCTGCTCGTCGCTCAGGAAGCACGCGCTGTAGACGAACAGGATTCCGATCGCCATGAGCCCGGCCACGGCGAGTCCCATGGACCAGCTCATGCGCTTCAGCAGTCGTGTGGAACTCGCAGCTCTCACGTCCTGTCCTCTGTGTTGATCCCGAACAGCCCCATCATCAGCGCGCGGAGTCGGGGCGCCACCGTCAGACTCGCCGACTCCACGTCGTCGACCACGATGCACACCGCGTAGCGCGGCCGATCGAACGGGGCGTAGGCCGTCATCCAGCCTCGTTTCTTGTTCTCTTCTTTGGGCCCATATTCGGCCGTGCCCGTCTTGCCCGCCATCTCGAGCCCGGGCACCGCGGCCGCGCGGGCCGTCCCGTGAACGCCGTGGACCACGCCGTGCATGCCGGCCCGGATGAGCCGCAGCGTCTCCGCGCTCCAGTTCATGTTCCGCACCGGCCGTGCGGCGCCCGGCGACGGCCGCGCGGCGCCCGCCCTCCTTGAACCCAGCACGAGCCGCGGCTTGTACAGATCGCCGCCGTTGGCAATCGCAGCGACGACAACCGCCATCTGCAACGGTGTCACGGTTATGTACCCCTGCCCCACGGCGGCGTTGCACGTGTCGCCCTGGCGCCAGCGGTGTCCTCGCTTCCGCAACGTCCAGGCGTTGTCCGGGAGAATGCCGGCGGACTCGCCGTCCAGCGCGATGCCGGTCTTGCTGCCCAGCCCGAGCGCGCGCGCCATGTGATAGATATACGGATACGTGCAATCCAATGCCAACCGATAGAAGAAGACGTTGCAGGACCGTTCCAGCGCCGAAGACAATTGCAGCGGGCCGTGCCCCCGATCCTCCCAACAGTGAAAGATCGTGTCGCCCAGTTTGAAGCCACCCGGCGCACACGTGTAGGTCACGCCCGGACTCACCCGCCGGTTCTCCCAGGCCGCAATCGCGACGATCGGCTTGAACGTGCTGCCCGGCGGATACCGACCGGAAATCGCACGGTTGAACAACGGCCGGTCAGCATCGGCCAGAAGCGTCTGCCAATCGGCGCGGGATATGGCCGGCGAAAAGTGGTTTGGGTCGAACGCCGGCCCGCTTGCCAGGGCCAGCACGTCGCCGTTCCGCGGGTCCAGCACGACGACGGCGCCGGATACCCCGGCCAGCGCGCGCTCGGCCAGCCGCTGTGCATGCGTGTCGAGCGCAAGGAACACGTCCTCTCCCGATTCCGCCTTGCGCAGGTACCGCTCGTGGTGCTTGTAGCCGGAAACATCGACTCGGATCAGCACACCGCCCGGCCGACCGCGCAGGGCGGTGTCGAAACGCCGTTCGATCCCACGCTTGCCCGCCATCTCCGGCAGGTAGTAGTAGTACGGCTCCCCCTCGGCGGGCGGGTCGGTGCGACCCGTGTAGCCGAGCACGTGGCAGGCAAGCGAGCCGTGCGGGTACACGCGAATCGCCTCCGTGTAGATATCCACGCCCGGCACCGACGGGCGCTGTTCCGCGAGCCGCGCGAGCGTCGCATGGCTCACGTCGCGCCAGGCAATCAAGGGCAGCGGGCGGCGGCGCTTGATGTGCGCGCGTATCGCTTCTTCGGTCAGTTCGGGAGCAATGCCGAGCACGCCCGAAAGCTGAGCGACCACACGCTGCACCTCGTGAACCGTCTCGTCCCAGTTGCCCGGCTGACGAAGCTCCTCGAGATACAGCGCGATGCAGTAGCTCGGCCGGTTGTCGGCCAGGCACTCGCCCGACCGATCGAAGATCCGGCCACGCCGCCCGGGAATCCGAACGCGCCGCATGCTTTGCTCGCGAAGGCTCACCTCGTACCGCGCCCCGTACAGCACCTGGACACGCCACAGAAACACGCCCAGACACAGGAACGCAAGCAGCATGCCGCCCAACACGAGCCGCACCCGCACCTGCTCCCTCTCGAATGGACTGAACACCGGCATCTAGCGCTCCTCGCTCGGCACATTACCCAGGAACCTGTCCAGTTTGTCCGTCAACCGGAACACGATCGGCGTCGTGATCATGGCCAGCAGCCCGGTCCCGACGGCCTTCATCAACACAATCTCCCAGCCGGCACTGACAACGGCACCGCGCCAAAGCAAGCCGAACAGGAGCAGGCTCGCAAAGACGCCGGAAATACCGCCCACCAACAGGTGCGTAAGCAGGCTGCGGTTGAACACCATCTCGTGGCACCAACTGATCACGGCGCCGACAGCGCAGTAGCAGACCGCCGAATAGCCCAGCGGGATCCGGCTCAGGCTGTCCTGGACCAGCCCGGCCAGGCATGCGGCCGTGAGCACCAGGTTCTGTTCGCGCGTGAGCGCATAGTAGATCACGACACTCAGCAGGAACGGCGCCCGCGCTTGCGCGAACAGCGGGGTCGAGGGCGACAGGGCCTGCAGGACCGCCGCGCCGAGCAACGAGAAGATCATGACCGCCATTGTCATTCGCTCGGCTCCCTGTCGGTGCGTTCCGTGTCGGAGGGGTCCGTGTCGACGGGCTCCTCCGCGCCGGTCGGCTGCGGGCTGTTGCGGACGAGAAACACGTAGCGCAGCGCAGCGAGATCCGCGGCGGGCACGAGATCCGCGTACTTGTACAGGCCGGACGGTGCCATGCAGACCGTCTCGATGTAGCCGACCAGCAGGCGGGGCGGGAACAGGCCGCCGAGCCCGGAAGTCAGCACCTTGTCGCCCGGCTGCACGTCCGCATTCTTATCGAGGAAATCGATCCGGCAGCGCGGCTCGCCGCGGAGCGACACGCCCGCGCCGCGCACGATCCCGAACGTGTCGACCCTCGGCAATCTGGCGGAAACCTTCAAGCCCGGATCCACGACGAGCAACACATCGCAGGTGCGCCGGGAGACTTCGGTGGTGCCGCCGACCAGGCCCTCGGGCGTGATCGCAGCCTGGCGGGGGACAACGCCGTCGGCCGCGCCCTTGCCCAGCCGAATCGTGTGCCACCAGGAGCTGATATCCCCGCGTGCGATCACCTCGCACGGGATCAAAGCGTGCTTTGCGCGCTCGGCAAATCCGAGCTGCTCGCGCAGCCGGGCATTCGCACGCTCCAGCGACTTGAGATAGGAGACTTCGTTGCGCAGCCGGGTCAGCTCGGCCGCGAGCTTTTCGCGTTCGGAGGCGGGCACGTCCCCGCTTCGCATCGTCGCAACGACGCTGGCGCCGCCACGCCAGAGTCCGACGATGAACCGTTGGATCGGCGCCACGCTCTCGCGCAATCCCATCTTCGCGCGCTGCAGTAACGGGAGCGGCAAGTTCAGGACGACCAGAAAAACGGCGCTCAACACGATCCACACAAGAAAACGCTTCTCCCTCATCCGCCGGCTCTCCGCCATGCAACGCGACATCGGGGAAGATACACAACGAGATTTGCTCCGGTCGGAGCGCGGGAGTGCTGTGATGAGCGGCGCGAAGCCCGAATCAGTACCGTTCCGAACTCGCGACCTTCCGCAGGAAGTTCAGTTCGTGCAGCACGACTCCGGTCCCTTCGGCCACGGCGCTGAGCGGATCGTCCGCAACATGGACCGGCAGGCCCGTCTGCTCGGCGATGAGCTTGTCGACGCCCGTCAACAACGCGCCGCCGCCGGCAAGGACCATGCCGCGATCCACCAGGTCCGCCGAAAGCTCGGGCGGACACCGTTCCAGCGTGATTCGGATCGATTCCACGATCGTGGAGATCGGTTCCTGCAACGCCTCGCGGACCTCTTCCGAAGTCAGCGTCAGCGTCTTCGGCAGGCCCGCGACAAGATCGCGGCCCTTGACCTCCATGCTCATCTCCTCGCCCATCGGGTAGGCTGAGCCGATCGTGATCTTCACCTCTTCCGCCGTCCGATCGCCGATCATCAAATTGTACACCCGCTTCATATACTGTGCGAGACACTCGTCCATCTCGTCGCCGCCAACGCGTACGCTGCGGCTGAACACGATGCCGGCCAGCGATATGAGCGCGACCTCGGTGGTCCCCCCCCCGATGTCCACGATCATGTTGCCTGCCGGTTCCTGAACGGGAAGCCCCACCCCGATCGCCGCCGCCATCGGCTCCTCGATCAGATAGACTTCCCGCGCTCCCGCATGTCTCGCAGAGTCCTTGACCGCGCGTTTTTCCACCTCTGTGATGCCGCTCGGCACCGCAATGATGATGCGCGGCCGGACCATTTTCCGACGATTGTGTACCTTCCGAATAAAATACCGTAACATTGCCTCCGTGATCTCGAAATCGGCGATCACGCCCGACTTCATCGGCCGGATCGCCACGATGCTGCCCGGCGTGCGCCCCAACATCCGCTTCGCCTCTTCCCCCACAGCCAACACACGATTCGTCCCCGCCTGAATCGCGACCACGGAAGGCTCTCTCAGCACAATCCCCCTGTCTCGTACGTAGACCAGTGTGTTGGCCGTACCCAGGTCAATCCCGATATCGTTCGAAAATAACCCCAATATGTGGCTAAGCATCCGTTCTTCCCGCTACAAATCGCGTAAAGCCCGTAGAATCCGTTTACTCTGCCGAGGAGAGGCCCGAGAGTCAAGAAGAATGGATCGCCCCCGATCCGCGGATACGAATCCGCGAATCGGGATAGTGGATCGTGGATTGTGAATCGTGACTGGTG